>ERZ1029874.2-NODE-2-length-284067-cov-10.639219_pt1 | contig 284067 bp, 278 predicted proteins | sample MGYA00519235_ERZ1029874 | MGnify/ENA primary metagenome ERZ1029874 (study PRJEB33666, sample SAMEA4610926) | skin metagenome | biome: Human-associated habitat; feature: Malodor aspect; material: skin | place: Philippines | collected 2015-08 ...
TCATCTCATCTTTTCTCGTTTTCATCATCATCATCGTCGTGAAAAGGTAAGTTTTATTAAAGTGCAATTTTTAATTTTAATTATTTTTTTCAAGGATTCAAACTTAAAATTAATATCATTTTTTTTAATATCATAAGGTGTACACTCGTAACTTTTAATCCAATCTTCATAGATTTTTTTAGTTGATTTATTTAAATAATCTCTATCTAAAGCTGAGCTTATTAATTTATAGCTTAGATATGGCAAATCATCTGACAATTTAACTTCGATCAAGAAGGTTTGGTAATCATTAATTACGCTTTCTAGTTCAAGATTCAAATGATCTACATATTCATCATTATTCTCATTTTTTATATTTATCTCTCTTATAAGACTTTCAAGTTCTTTCATTTCTAAATTAATGTTGTTTATATTAGTATTTATCTTTTTTGAAAGTATATCTACGTCACCATTATCGCAAGCAAAAATAATTTTATGATCTAAATTCATCCTATCTAGTGCATGCTCAATTGCCCCGATACCACTAAAGACTGTTGCCAATTTAATCATTTATTTGGTTCTCCCGACTATATTCAATAATATCTCCAATATCACATTGAAAATACTCACAAATCTTTCCTAATGTTTCCAAACTCACATTCTCATCTCTTCCCATCTTAGCTATTGTCTTGGGAGTTGTTGCGATGGCACATTGTAAGTCTGTTTTCTTCATATTTTTATCTATTAATAACTTCCATAATTTATTATATGAAAATCCCATATCATTCTCCAATTCTATATTTTATCTTTATAAATGTATAGATTAACTATCTAATTATAGCATAAAATGCAAATCTTTTTCAATTGCATTATTCACTGCGTTACACTAAGCAAAAAATAAAAACATTTCTAAATCTTTCTATATTTATCTCTCCACCCGTTTTATATAGTTTTCCCTACTTAATTTAGCATCATTATCTGCCTTAACGTTTTCAATTTAAACTGATATTAACTTTTTATCCTTACACTTAATCTTTTTTGCTCATTTTCTAACTTTACCTGGATTAAATGCTATTTTTGCTTTAACTCTTCTTTTATTTTTGGTTGATTTACGCTTGAGTGTTTATGAGTTTGAGAATGTGGATGGGAGGGCATTCGTTCCACTAGTTTTTAATCTTCTTGGTATTTATATTTTGTGGTTACATAGGGTTATTTAAGCTTTTTGATTTAGCTAATGGTTTTTGTATGGATTTTTATTGTTTTCTACTCATCAGGCTACTTATCGATCTCTACTTATATATAGAAAAACCCAGGATTTTTCCCGGGGTTTTTAACAGTTTATTTATAAACTAATTATTTAAGTGTAGCATACATGATTGCTTTGATTGTATGCATTCTGTTTTCTGCTTCATCAAATACTTTTGATTGGTGTGATAAGAATACTTCTTCAGAAACTTCTTGGCCGTTTAGTTCGTATTTGTCGCCAAATTTGTCGTAGATTTCTTTACCAATTGTTGTATTTAAGTCGTGGAATGATGGTAGGCAGTGCATGAAGATTGCATCTTCTCTAGCATTGTCCATTGCAGCTTTATTTACTTGGTATGGGTGAAGTTGTTCGATTCTTTGTTCCCAAACTTCTTCTGGTTCTCCCATTGATACCCAAATATCTGTGTAGATTACGTGTGCATCTGTTGTAGCTTCTTTTACATCTTCTGTAAAGTGTACTTTTGATCCGTGTACTTCTGCTAGTTCACGAGCTAAATCTTGTACTTCTTCTTCTGGCCATAATTCTTTTGGACCACAAGCTGTAAAGTTTACACCTAGTTTAGCACATGTTACTGCTAATGAGTTTGCCATATTATTTCTGCAGTCACCCATGTATACAAAGTTGATGCCTCTTAGTTTACCAAAGTTTTCTTTGATTGTAAGCATATCAGCGATCATTTGTGTTGGGTGCCATTTATCTGTAAGACCATTCCATACTGGTACTCCAGCGTTTGCTCCAAGTTCTTCTACTAGGTCTTGGTCAAATCCTCTGTATTCGATACCATCGTAGAATCTACCTAATACTTTTGCTGTATCTGCGATTGATTCTTTTTTACCCATTTGGCTTGAACCTGGATCTAGGTATGTTACTCCCATTCCTAGGTCATATCCTGATCCTATGAGTATAGCCATAAAGGCTCCTGCAAAGATTAATACTTTTGATTTTCTCTTATCTTGATTCATTAACTTACCTTAATCCTAAAATATTACCTGTTAGTCTCTTCTATAGTTTACTATGATAACACTTTATCTTGTGATTATTAAGTCTAGCTTCTCTTATATGAGCTAGGATTTTTTATTAACTCAATATATTTTACCCTAGTAAATTATCACGCATACTTATTAACCATATAAATCTAGCTTTTTATAAAGATTTAAATATAAATATTTTATTAGTTCTTTAATAATATTAATAGATTAATTTGTATAAATATTTGACACTAATAAAAATTAAGACTATAATAATCTTAACAATTAAAGGCGATGAAGTGGAAGAGTAGTTTGCTTAGTCCTTAGAGAGAGGTGCTGGCTGGTGGAAAGCACTGGGATGAAGCTTATGAAAATCACCACAAAGCTAGTTTGCCGAAAAGTAGGTGGATTCGGGAGCTCCCGTTACAGGGCTATTCATTATATGAACTAAGTGCATCAATTGATGAAGAAGAGTGGTACCGCGGAGAGCATAATTACATATTATCCTTCGTCTCTTTGACCAATGGGTTTAAAGGGACGGAGGTTTTTTTATTCCCAAAAATATATGGAGGAAATCATGAATCTAAAAAAGAAATTTACTGCAGGTGTGTTACTTGCAAGCTTATTTTTAACAGCTTGCTCAAATTCTGACAATAGCGGGGCTACTAGTAATGATGCTGGTAGTGATAAAGCAGCTGTTGATGCTAGTGAGACAATCAAAATTGGAAACTCTGCCCCACTTACAGGCCCTGTTTCTGTATATGGTATCACAACCAACAATGGTATAAAGCTTGCTGTTGAAGAAATCAATGCAGCTGGTGGAGTCCTTGGTAAGGACCTAGAGTGGTCAGAGCTAGATGATAAGGGTGAGATAACAGATGCTGTTAATAACTACAACAAGCTAGTTGAAGAAGGTGCTAGGGCTGTATTTGGTGGAATCACATCTAAGCCATCCCTTGCTATGGCTGAGACAGCAGTCAATGATGATGTAGTATTTATCACCCCAACTGGAACCCAAGCAAACATCACAGAAGGTAAGGATAATGCCTTTAGAACTGCCTTTATAGACCCATTCCAAGGTGAAGTATTGGCTAATTTCTCAAATGAGAACCTAGGCGCTAAGAAAGTTGCTGTCCTTCGCAACCAATCATCAGACTTTTCTATGGGTGTTGCTGATGTCTTTATCGAAAAGGCTAAGGAATTTGGTATGGAAGTAGTAGCTGATGAGTCCTATGGAGATAATGACACAGACTTTAAGGCTCAGCTTACAAATATTCAAGGTCAACAACCAGACGTACTACTTATCCCAGACTACTATGAAAAAGTTGCCCTAATAGTTCCACAAGTTAGGGAAGCTGGCATAGATGCTACTCTAGTTGGAGCTGACGGATGGGATACTGTCCTATCAGTCCTAGACCCATCTAACTTTGCTGCTATAGAAGGTTCTTACTTTGCCAACCAATTTACCCTAGATGATCCAAATGAGAAGGTTCAAAAGTTTATAGCTGACTATAAGGAAAAATATGGTGAAGACCCATCAACCTTTGCAGCTGAAGGATATGATACTGTATACCTATACAAGCAAGCTGTAGAAGCTGCTGGTACTACTGACTCAAAGGCTGTTTCTGATGCTTTAAGAAGCCTAGAGTTTGAAGGTTTAACCGGAACATTTTCCTATGATGAGAACAACAACCCTGTAAAATCTGCTAAAATGATAGAAATAGTAGATGGTAAGTACAAGTTTGACTCAGAAGTAAGTGCTAAATAAATTTATTTTAATAAAATAGTTGACAAAAACTTTAATCAAGTATACAATTACTTCAAATCAATAAAGACTAAGAAGTGGAAAAGATTCTATGGAGTTTTTTAGAGAGGTGCTGGTTGGTGAAAAGCACTAAAACAAGTAGTTTCGGTTCACCACTAAGTCGTACACTGAAATTTAGTATGTGCTACCGGGTGCTCCCGTTACAGAGATATTCATTAATTTGAAGCTGAGAGCATCAACCGATGAAGAAGAGTGGTACCGCGGGGCCAATATATCTAGAAAAAACCAACCTCGTCTCTTTACAGAAATGTAAAGAGACGAGGTTTTTTCTATGTATTTGGAGGAAAATATGAAAATAAAAAAGAAACTATTACTAGCTGCTACTAGCCTATCCCTAGTACTCACAGCATGTGGAGCTGGATCGAATGCTCCCCGCGAATCGGACAAGGTAAAAATTGGAGTTATCACCCCTCAAACAGGACCTGTATCAATCTATGGCCAAGCTAACGAACAAGGTATCAAGCTTGCAGTTGATGAGATTAACCAAGCTGGCGGTATAGATGGCAAGGAAATTGAACTATCTATTATGGATGATAAGGGCGAAATCACTGAAGCTGTTACATCCTACAACAAGCTAGTTGAAGAAGATGTGGACATAGTCATAGGTGCTTTCACATCAAAACCATCCCTAGCTGTAGCAGAAACAGCAGTTAATAATGAAATCCCAGTTATCACCCCAGGTGGTACTCAAGAGGAAATTACAGAGGGTAAAGCAAATATATTTAGACAAACCTTCACCAACTCCTACCAAGGATCCCTTCTTGCAATCTTTGCCCAAGATAATCTAAACGCAAAAACAGCAGCCATACTTAAAAATAGCTCAGATGACTATTCAACTGGTATAGCAAAAGCCTTTGCCGATAAGGCAGCTGAACTTGGTATAGAAATCGTAGGAGAAGAGTCCTACGGAGCCAATGATACAGACTTTAAGGCCCAGCTTAATATCATAAAAAATGCTAATCCAGACATACTATTACTGCCAGATTATTATGAAAAATTATCACTAATTATGCCACAAGCTAGAGAAGTAGGAATCACATCAACCTTCATAGGACCAGATGGTTGGGCAGGATTTTTAAAATCACTAGATAAATCTGCTTATGATGATATTGATGGCTCCTACTACAACGACCACTTTGCCATAGACTCTACAGAAGCTATAGTAAAAGACTTTGTAAAAGCCTACCAGGATGCTTATAGCGAGGACCCTATCTCCCCATCTGCCCTAGGCTATGATAGTGTATATTTAGTCAAACAAGCAATTGAAGAAGCAGGCTCACTAGATTCAAAGGCCCTGACAGATGCCCTAAAGGCCATAGAATTTGCTGGAGTAACAGGAAGCTTTAAGTTCGATGAGAACAACAACCCACAAAAATCATCAACTATGATCAAGATTGAAGATGGTCAGTACAAGTTTGAGACTATAGTGAACCCTAGATAAGTAAATATCCAAAAAAAAGTATTATTATTTAAAAAACTATTGACAAGTTTATTTTTGCAGAATATAATATTCCCATATAAAACATAAAAGCAATGAAGTGGAATATTATAAGTAATTCATTTTCAAAGAGAGGTATTGGATGGTGTAAAATACCAGAATGAGCCTTAGAACTAGCCACTAAGCTGGCCATTGAACTAATAGTAGGTGGTCCCGGGTACTCCCGTTACAGGGTTATTCATTTTAATGATCAGAGTGCATCAATAGATGAAGAAGAGTGGTACCGCGGAGCTCGTTTATTTAGATAATAATACCCTTCGTCTCTTCTACTATAGGTAGGAAAGACGAAGGGATTTTTTCTACCAAAATACAGGAGGAAAAAATGAAAAAGAAAATTATCGCAATGATTGCAGCAGCTGCCATGGTCTTTAGTGCATGTGGCAACAATGAGGCAGGTCAAGAAGTAAATGAAGATGTAATCAAAATAGGGTCTATATTCCCCCTAACAGGTCAATACTCAAACTACGGACAGTCTACTCTAAATGGTATGGAAATAGCCATAGATGAGATAAATGAAGCTGGTGGAATTAATGGAAAGACAATATCCTTAGAAAGTTTAGATGATAAGGGTGAGCTTACTGATTCTGTTACAAGCTATCAGAAACTAGCAGAAAGTGGAGCCCAAGCTATAGTAGGAACAAGCACATCTAGCCCATCCCTAGCCATAGCAGAAGCATCCCTAGCTGATGGAATCCCTGTTATCACCCCAACTGGTACTGAAGAATCCATCACAGAGGGTAAGGCAAATGTATTTAGAACTTGCTTTACCAACCCTTACCAAGGAGAGCTTTTAGCAATCTTTGCTAAGGATAGCCTTGATGCCAAAACTGCAGCTATCCTTGTAAATAGTGCCAGTGATTATTCTACTGGTATAGCAGAATCCTTTGAGAAAAAGGCTGCTGAGCTTGGGATAGATGTTGTAGCTAAGGAATCCTATGGGGAAAATGACACAGACTTTAAGGCCCAGCTAACAAGTATAGCAAGCGAGGATCCAGATGTCTTACTTTTACCAGAATACTATGAAAAATTATCCCTTATTGCTCCACAAGCTAGGGATAGTGGCATAGATGCAACCTTTATCGGTGGAGATGGATGGGATGGGATTTTAAAGACTGTGGATGAGTCAAGCTACGACCTTATCCAAAATTCATACTTTACCAACCACTTTTCTATAGAAGATGATAACCCAAGGGTTAAGGAATTTATAGAAAATTATAGGAATACTTACAATGAAGACCCAACAGCATTTTCTGCCTTAGGTTATGACACTATTTATATAATCAAAGAAGGTTTTGAAAAAACTCAGTCTGATAGCAATGAAGATAGAATTGCTGCCATAAAGACCTTAGATTTTGACGGGATTACTGGTGCCTTTAGTTTTGATGATAACAACAATCCTAAAAAGGATGCATCTATAATGAAAATAGATGGTGGAGAATATAAATTTGATTCTATAGTTAGTCCAAGATAAGAAAGGAATTTTAAATGGATTTTATAACCCAATTATTTAACGGGCTGCAGTTAGGCAGTATCTACGCCCTAGTTGCCCTTGGTTATACCATGGTTTATGGGATAGCCAAACTAATAAACTTTGCCCACGGTGATATTATCATGGTGGGCGGATATACCATATTTTTGGTAATCCAATGGCCAATATTTAGGGCAGGCTTACCTTTATGGCTTGCCATAGTCCCAACAGTTATCCTCTGCACCCTCCTGGGTGTCATAATAGAAAGGGTAGCCTATAGGCCTTTAAGGTCATCTTCTAGGATATCTCTTTTGATAACAACCATAGGTGTTTCATTATTTTTACAAAACCTTTTTGTAAAGTTTTTCACCTCATCAGCTAAACCTATCCCATCCCTATTCCCACAAAAGTCAGTGGCCTTTGCAGGCATACATTTATCCCTAGCTACTATTATTACCATAGTAACAACCATTATTTTGACTTATTTGCTAAACTTATTTGTAACAAAGACCAAACATGGTAAGTCTATGCTTGCAGTTAGTGAGGACTATGGAGCTGCTGAACTTGTAGGGATTAATGTAAATAAGGTAATGACTATGACCTTTGCTATAGGATCTGCCCTAGCAGGTATTGCATCAGTACTTTATGTATCAAGCTACCCTCAAATCCAACCCTTTATGGGGTCAATCCTAGGAATCAAAGCCTTTACAGCTGCAGTTCTTGGAGGAATCGGTTCTATACCTGGTGCTGTAGTAGGTGGGCTAATCCTTGGTGTTATAGAAGTCCTAACTAGGGCCTACATATCAAGTGCCTATGCCGATGCCATAGTTTTTGCAATCTTAATTATAGTTTTACTAGTCCAACCAAATGGTCTATTTGGTAAGTTAGAGAAAGAAAAGGTGTGATATATGTCAAAAAATAGAAGAAAAACCTATATCATTACAGCTGCACTTGTAGTCTTAGCTTACGCTATACTCCAAGGGCTCATTTCTGCTGGACTAATAAATAGATACTGGCAAAATATTCTAACCCTGATTTGTATCAATGTGATAATGGCAACTAGCCTTAACCTAACAGTCGGAGTCCTTGGCCAAATCAACCTAGGCCATGCTGGATTTATGGCTATCGGTGCATATTCAGCTGGTCTTTTCCTAAAGACAGGCCTTGTAACTGGTTTTCCTGGATTTATATTAAGTTTGTTAATAGCAGGGCTTGTATCAGCAGTCTTTGGTTTCCTTATAGGTCTGCCAGTTCTTAGGCTACATGGGGACTACCTAGCCATAGTAACGCTTGCCTTTGGTGAAATTATCAGAGTTCTTATAGAAAACCTAGGCTTTACAGGTGGAGCCCAAGGTATGGCTGGTGTGCCTACTAGCAATTCCTTTGCCAGATACTACTTCCTAGCTGCCTTTGTTATAACTATGATCTTTACCTATGCATCAAGTAGGCATGGTAGGGCTGTCCTTTCTATAAGAGATAACGAGCTAGCAAGCCAGGCATCTGGTATCAATGTTACAAAATATAAGACCTTTGCCTTTGCCCTATCGGCAGTATTTGCAGGTCTAGCAGGTGCCCTATATGCCCAAAGCTTTGGAGTGCTTGCAGCAAATATCTTTAACTACAACAAGTCCTTTGACTATCTAGTAATGGTAGTTTTAGGTGGTATGGGATCAATGACAGGTGCTATCCTATCATCCATAGGCCTTACCATACTTCCAGAAGTCCTAAGACCACTTGCAGAATGGAGAATGGTAATCTATGCCCTAATTCTAATCATAGTTATGATATTTAGACCACAAGGCCTACTTGGTAGAAAAGAATTCTCATTAAGAAACATATTAAATATTGATAAGTACAAGAAAGGAGATGTAGAAGGTGAGTAAGGAAATTTCAAAGAAAAATATACTAGAAGTCAAAAACCTTGGCATCTCCTTTGGAGGGCTAAAGGCAGTTGATAATGTAAGCTTTGAACTAAGGGAAGGAGAGCTTCTAGGTCTTATTGGACCAAATGGGGCTGGTAAAACTACCCTCTTTAATATGCTATCAGGAGTCTACACCCCAACCAGTGGAGACATCCTCCTAGATGGAGATAGGATAAATGGTATATCCCCAGATAAATTATCTAAGCTTGGCATAGCTAGGACCTTCCAAAACATTAGGCTATTTGATAACCTAACAGTCCTAGATAATGTAAAACTTGCCATGAACCAATACATGGACTATGGAGTCCTTACAGGTATGCTAAGGCTACCAAAATATTGGAAGGAAGAAAACGAAGCTAGTGAAAAGGCCAAGGAAATCCTAAGCCTCTTTGACCTAGAAAAATACTTTAGAGCCTTTGCAGGTAACCTTCCCTACGGGGCCCAAAGAAAGCTTGAGATAGCCCGTGCTATGGCAACTAGGCCAAAGGTCCTTCTCCTAGATGAACCAGCAGCAGGTATGAATGAGTCAGAAACAAGAGACCTTATGGATTCTATAAAAATCATCAGAGACAATACTGGAGTTTCTATCCTACTAATAGAGCATGATATGAACCTAGTACTTGGAATATCAGAAAGACTGGTAGTTCTAAACTACGGGGAGATCCTAGCATCTGGTAATCCACGTGAGGTTATAGAAAATGAAGAAGTTGTTAGAGCTTACTTGGGTAGCTAGGGGGAAAATGTGTCTATATTAAAACTTACAAATTTAAATGTATATTATGGAAATATTCAGGCCCTAAAAGGGGTTAGCCTTGAGGTTAATGAAGGTGAAGTAGTATCCCTAATTGGTGCCAATGGAGCTGGTAAGACAACCACCCTACAGACCATATCAGGACTATTAAAACCAAAAGAGGGAGATATATTCTTTAAAGACCAGTCTATCCTAAAAGATAAGACTTATCAGATTACAAGAGCAGGTATCGCCCAAGTTCCTGAAGGAAGGCGTGTCTTTAGGGGTCTTGCTGTAGAAGATAACTTACTGCTTGGCTCTATAGCTGTAGAAAGGTCTGAGGCTGAGCTTAAAAATGAACTTAGAAGAATCTATGACCTCTTTCCAGTCTTAGAAGAGAGAAAAAAACAAAAGGCCGGTACCCTATCAGGTGGAGAGCAACAAATGCTTGCTATGGGCAGGGCCCTTTTAACTAGTCCTGACCTACTCTTATTAGATGAACCATCCATGGGACTTTCCCCACTTTTTGTAGATAAAATTTTTGATACAATTAGAATCTTAAAAGAAGAAGGTAGAACCATCCTTCTAGTAGAACAAAACGCAAATCTTGCCCTAGACATAGCAGATAGGGCCTATGTCCTAGAGACAGGCAAGATTGTAAATGAGGGTGAAGCAAGCAAGCTTAGAAACGACCCCTCAATCAAGTCTGCCTACCTAGGTGTATAAAATTTAACCTTATAGTTTTCATTTATTTAGGGCTGTTGCAAAATAGATAAATTGTTCCAATATCATTCGAGCACCCTCTCACAAAGTGTCTCAGTTCGCCGACGGGCTAAAAGCCTCCATGAGCCGGCGGGCTAAATCTCAAACTTTCTGAAAGTGCACTCTAATGATGGAACAATGATTATCTATTGATTTGCAGCAACCCTATTTTTTGTATAAAAAAAGCTAGACTTAAGTCTAACTTTTTTCATAAGCCCTATTCTATTTATTTTTAAACTGGTATCTTTCCCTATCATATTTAACTTCATTATCATATATTTCTTGGTATTTTTCTATATCATTTGGATTACAGAGTTTGGGCCAGATATCAAAAGACTCCCATCTACTTGAGTTGATGCTGTTATAATGTAGGCCTTGCCTTCTTCAAGTAGGTCATCACCTTCATAAAGGAGGGATTCTCTATGCTCAGATACTCCCCTGCTTTAGTAACTACAATCTCTTCATCTAGTGGTAATTCGCCTTTTATATTATTTAGGACTTTCACCTTGTAGTTAGTATATGGAAATGCTATTTCTTCATCGCCTTCTGTAATTATAGGGTCCTATATTCAGTATCTACTTGGTGATTGACCTCAGCTATAAAATAATAATCAGCAAATCCTACGAGCTTTCTAGGGTCCTTTGTATCTATGGCAAAGTCTTCTGTTGTATGCTCAAGTCTTTCTTCTTTAGTACAAGATGAAAGTGTCAATCCCAAAATAACGCTAAAAAATATAGATAATATCTTATTTATTTTAATATTTCTCTTCATAAGCTACCCCCCTTAAAGACTAGAGATTTTATCTGTAACTTTGATTCCTTTAAGGTCATACTTAGCTTTTTTGTAAAATCCTTTATATTTCTATCATAGGTCTGTTTCTCAAATCTATATATCCTACTTTCCATCAAGTACTGTATCTGAAAATACTATAAGGGTATCAAGGCCTGGTTCCTAGTATAAGGATATAAAGCCATATTCTACTAGGGCTACTTCCCTATTTTCCTTGTATCTCTTATCAGGGCTACCGTCCTTATTGGTGTACTCATAGGTTTTACCTAGTAGAGTTGCATCATTTGGCTCCCTCTCATCTTCTAAAAATGTCATCTTGCCTATATTCATTTGAATTTCATTAAAGCCTAGGGCATTTAACTTGCCATCTTGCTTGATAAAGATTGAATCTGGGAGAAAGATTAGCTTGATAGGCCCACCTTCAAGGGTGAAGGTCTCTGCATTAGTATCCACCTGATCATTTCCTCTTCTAAAACTTAGAGGCATGCTGCTTAATTCTCATGTCATCTTCCTTATCATCAGCAAATTCTTCTGTTTCTGTAACTAGCCACACCGCATCAGATTCCATAATTCCTGCTAGGAGGTCATTGGTTGCTTCTAGCTCTTCCTTGGCTTCTTTAGTCATATCATAGTCTATCTTGACCTTGTCATTGGCCCTGTTGTATATATAAAATATTAGGCCTAGGATGGTTAAGATAATAAAATAAGGGTTTAAAAAATATAGGCCTATGCCTGCAACTATAGCAATAATGCCTAGCATCCTGTTAAATCTAGCCTTATCCTTAGCATCTACCACATCCCCCATCTCATTTGACCTGATATTTGAAAGGTCATTAGTGTAGGATGTACCCTCTGTGTGGGCTTTTTTATTTATTTGGGATTCTAGATTGTTAAAAAATAAGCTTATGAGGTTGTTTTTATCAGAATAGTTCCATGGGGAAAACTTAATTATGATTGGTCTATTTTTATCACTAGCGTATGATTCTTCAATTCTATTTATTGTCATATTAGCAATTGAGGTTTTTCCAGATCCCCATTTTCCATATAAGCCAATAACCAATCCTTCTCTACTTTCATAATTCATAATAGAGTCTGCAAGGTGATTTGCAAATGTTGACCTTCCTAGCGAATCCTGATAATCAGATTCAATTGGTTTGTCTGTGCTAAAGTTCAATTTTCTATCCTCCATATATTTATGTACAAATCAATATTTCATAATATTATACCTACTATTTATAAATAATTATATTGAAGGTTCAGTTGTAATATTTTAACAAAATAATCAAACTAGTTTATTCTCAAAAAGCATCTAAAAAAGAATCGCATTTAATATTATTAAGTCATTATCATAAGTATTTCACATGAAATTTCATGTATGGTCTTATCAAATAAATCTTAGGATCTATTATGATTTAAAATATTTTATCAGCTACTGCAATTTCATAATATTTACTAATCTTTTTGTATCTACTTATTTTTATTTTTTATCTAATCAAAGCTGATTATTGCTCTTACACTTATATATAGAAAAACCCCGGGATTTTTCCCGAGGTTTTTTTGTCGCTTTGAATCTTTCCTATTTTCCTTCTAATATTAGGTCTAATTCTCCTAGGGCTTTTTGGCCTCTTATTTGGAGTCTTAGTGATGTTTCTAGAAGTTTTGCTATTTTTTCTTTGCTTTTTTCTGCTATATTTGGTGCTATGTCTTTTAGGATTTCTATGGCTCTTGCTGTGGTGCGGTTTTTTTCTACTGATTCTTTTAGCTTGTTATATTTTGCTAATAGGTCTTTTTTGTAGTAGTAACCTTCTTTGATAGTGTCATAGCCTTTTGATACGTAGATTATCTCATCTGTAACTTTTATTGCATATGGTTCTTTTTTTGTGTTTGCTTTTGGCAATTCCTTATTGTAGTGACCTTGGATTTCTCTTTGGTCGATAATTGTTAGATATGGAGGGATTACTATTGTTGGATTATCTATGATTGGGTTTTTGCTTGGTGTCTCTACTGGCTTATTATTTTCATCTTTTTTTGGACTTTCTTTGCCTGAGATTTTGGTCAGTCCTAGGTCTTTCATGTAATCTGCTTTTATTGCACTTTTTCTAAAGGCGTTATTATTTGAACCATCCATAAACCAATATGTTGCTCTTAATCCATCTGCTGTTACTTGTGGGTCTATTACAAACCCTTCGTTATTAAGATTAACGTCCATATCTTTTGGCGCTGTTATGTGGACAATTTTTGGATTGTTGCTGCCGTTAAATTGGATAATGTTGTGGATGTTGTTGTAGTCATTGTCTGCATTTGCCCAAAGCACATTGTTTTCTGTATCAAAGTCCATGCTCATCACTCCACCTAGGCCTGTTTTTATGTCAGAGATGACTTCTGCATTTCCATTTTCTTCTAGTATAAGGGCATATACGTGGCCGTTTGCTTCCATTCCTACGAAAAATACTCCATCTGCATATGCATTTGGATAGTCCTTTTTGTCTAGAGCTTTGTTATTTTTTTGGTCGTATAATAATCCGTTTATATTATCAAAGCTTACCCACTCTATGGTTTCGATTCCTAGGTTTGCTCCTACATCTGGCAGTAGTTTAGTAATATTCCATTCTCTATCTGCTACCATTTCTTTGGCATCTTTAAATGGATCTGCTACTTGAAGTATCATATTTTTGTTTACATTTTTGTCGCCATTGTCGCGTTCAACTGCTAGGTAAACTCGTCCTTGGTTATCTACTGTGATACCTTCTGAGTCTGGACCTGCTGCTTTTGGATCATTGGCATCTTTTATAAATTTGACTGCTTTTCCTTTGTTATCAAATCCTGGGGCAAAGATTACTTGGTCATTTTCTATTTTAAATATTACAAATCTACCTTCTTTGTTGTTTACTCCATATATCCAACCATCGTGATTATCTAGGCCTGATAGGTCTTTTAGGTCAAATATTGATGTTTCGTCTAACACTTTTACTTCATCAATTCCTGGCCAATTTAATGTTTCTACATCTATTTCTTTTTCTACATTTTCTTCTGTAGTGTTTGCTCTACCTTTTGAAGCCTTACCATCTACAATTTCTCCTGTACCATCTGGAATTCGTCCATATGTACCATTTGCATGATTTTGCCAAGCAAATTTATCTACTAACTTATCTTCTTTGTCGTATAGATTTACTTCATCATTATCACCTAGGCCAAAGTCAAAGTCTACACTTTCTTCGAATACGAAAAATCCTTTGGCTGGTATGCTTGTTCCTTCTTTTACTGTATATTTAGAATCTTTTTTGTGTTTTGGGTCATTGTCTAGGATGTACCAACCAGATATATCTATTGCTTGGTCTGTATTATTATAAATTTCTGCATAATCTTTGCCACCACTAGGATCTTTTGATTCTACTTCATTTACTACTACTTTGCCCTTAAATGCTGATTCTACTGTGTTAGTATCCTCAGCTGGTGGAGTTTGCTCTTCTTCTTTTGCTGGTATTGGTTTTATTTGTCCTTTTGAAGCTTTTGCTTCTTGCATTTGACCTGTCTCAGGATTTCTTGCAAAAACTTCATTTGGGTGTCCGCCTTCCCATTGGTAGCTATCGATTAATTCTCCATTGGCATTAAATAGCCTTACTTGATCATCTTTGCCAAGTCCAAAATCAAAATGATTATTTTCTTCTAATACAAAAACATCTCCAGGATTTAAAACTACTCCTGATAACGCTTTTATTTCTCTATCCTTATCATCAAAAATGTACCAACCTGTTAGATCTACAGCTTGACTTCCTTTATTGAAAAGTTCTACATAGTCTGGACCCTTGTTTGGGTCTTTTGTCATGATTTCATTAATTACAATATTAAAATCATTTTGATTTGTAACTGTATCATTTTCTGCTAATAAATTTACATTTTCTAAATCTGATCTGGTTTCTTCAAAAACTTCATATTTATCATCTTGAATTATTTCTTCATTTGCAAAACTATCCTTTGCTCCAAAAACAAGACTTGTTGCAAGTACTGCTACTAATAATTTGTTCATAAAATCTCCTTTGTGCTTTTTAAGTAAGTTTATATCAATAATGTAAAAAATATGTAAAACATATGTAAAACATAGGTAAATTTTTATAAAAAAATGACCTCTAAGGCTTTAAAACCTTATGAGGTCACTCTAATATTTTATCTTAAACTAATTATTTAAGTGTAGCATACATGATTGCTTTGATTGTATGCATTCTGTTTTCTGCTTCATCAAATACTTTTGATTGGTGTGATAAGAATACTTCTTCAGAAACTTCTTGGCCGTTTAGTTCGTATTTGTCGCCAAATTTGTCGTAGATTTCTTTACCAATTGTTGTATTTAAGTCGTGGAATGATGGTAGGCAGTGCATGAAGATTGCATCTTCTCTAGCATTGTCCATTGCAGCTTTATTTACTTGGTATGGGTGAAGTTGTTCGATTCTTTGTTCCCAAACTTCTTCTGGTTCTCCCATTGATACCCAAATATCTGTGTAGATTACGTGTGCATCTGTTGTAGCTTCTTTTACATCTTCTGTAAAGTGTACTTTTGATCCGTGTACTTCTGCTAGTTCACGAGCTAAATCTTGTACTTCTTCTTCTGGCCATAATTCTTTTGGACCACAAGCTGTAAAGTTTACACCTAGTTTAGCACATGTTACTGCTAATGAGTTTGCCATATTATTTCTGCAGTCACCCATGTATACAAAGTTGATGCCTCTTAGTTTACCAAAGTTTTCTTTGATTGTAAGCATATCAGCGATCATTTGTGTTGGGTGCCATTTATCTGTAAGACCATTCCATACTGGTACTCCAGCGTTTGCTCCAAGTTCTTCTACTAGGTCTTGGTCAAATCCTCTGTATTCGATACCATCGTAGAATCTACCTAATACTTTTGCTGTATCTGCGATTGATTCTTTTTTACCCATTTGGCTTGAACCTGGATCTAGGTATGTTACTCCCATTCCTAAGTCATATCCTGCTACTTCGAATGAACATCTTGTTCTTGTTGATGTTTTTTCAAATAGTAGTGCTATATTTTTTCCTTCTAGGTATTTGTGTGGTGTACCTGCAAGTTTTAATCTTTTAAATTGTTCTGATAGTTGGATTAGGTAAAGTACTTCATCTTCTGTGAAGTCTTTGATTGCCATTAGGTTTCTTCCTCTTAAGTTAACTCCCATTTTATATCTCCTTTATATTTACTAAAATATTACCAAATATATATTACAAAATGCACATTATAGCATTTTATAAGTATCGTTACATTATTTTGTTACCCATGTATTTTGTTTTTAATCAAGGGTGGCTATTAGCCGTTTATGATTTTTGTTCCTACTTCTCCTGATAGAGCGTATGCTGCTTTTTCTAGAGATGTAATGATTGCTGTTCCTTCTGGATTTTCTTCGATAAATTTAATGCATGCTTCTACTTTTGGTAGCATGGATCCAGCATGGAATTGATTGTCTTCGATGTGTTTTTTGATTTCACTTACTGTGATTTCACGAAGTTCTTCTTGGTTTTCTTTACCATAGTTTATATATACTGAATCTACTGCTGTTAGTATTAGTAGTGTATCTGCACCGATATCTGATGAGATTCTGCTTGCTACAAAGTCTTTATCGATTACTGCATCTATCCCTTTTAGTTCTCCATTTTCATTTAGAACTGGGATACCACCGCCACCACCAGTAACTACTACACCATCGTTGTCTAGGTGATTTGTAACTGTGTCTAGCTCAACGATTCTTTGTGGTTTTGGACTTGGAACTACTCTTCTGTATCCACGACCTGCATCTTCTTTAAATGTGTATCCATCTTTTTTAGCAATGGCATCTGCTTCTTCTTCAGTGTAGAAGTTTCCAATTGGTTTTGTTGGATTTTCAAATGCTGGGTCTTTTGGATCTACTTCAACTTGTGTTACTACTGTTGCTACTTTTTTGTCTATATTACGAGATGCTAATTCATTTTCGATAGCTTGTTGTAGGTGATATCCTATATAGCCTTGGCTCATTGCCACACATTCCACTAGTGGGAATTCTGAGATTGTTGAGTCTTCTTTAGCTGCAAGGGATAAAGCTAGGTTTATTACTCCTACTTGTGGTCCATTTCCATGAACTACTGCAACTTTATCATATGTTTCTACGATATCTGCTAGTGATTTTGATGAGCCTTTTACAGCTTCAAGTTGTTCTTTTGGGCTATTTCCTAAGGCGTTACCACCTAGTGCTACTACTATTGATTTCATGTATCCTCCTGTAATTTAATAATGGTTTGTAAATATTTTTTTATCTTTCAACAGAATCATCATCTGATTCAAATGTTAAGGTTTCACCTTCGCGAACTTCTGTTGCGTTAGTTGTTGTATTTGTTTTTCTTACAGTTTCTTCTGTAGGTCTAGCTGTTGTTTGACTAGCTGCTGGTGCTTTTACTTTGCCAGTATCTAGCCTGTAGTACTTATCTGATTTAAAGAATTCATCAGTGATTTCTTTTACTTCTCCACTCATCATTATAAGACCTATCAAGTTCGGTATAACTACAAGACCTAGTGTAAAGTCTAAGAATACTCCTGCATTGTCAAATGATACAAATAATGCTGCTAGTATCATAAGTGATGCAACTATTCTCATTACTTTTCCTACTTTAGTACCAAATAGGTACTCAGCTTGTTTTTCACAGTAAAATACGATTACTATGATTGTTGATAGTACGAATAAGAATAAGCATATTGATATGATTACTGAGCCCCATTGACCAAATAATGTGTTAAATGATCTTTCTACAGCAATAGATCTTACTGCTGCCATGTCAGCTTCACTCATGCCTGGTTGCCATACTCCTGTAAGGATTACTACTAGAGAAGAAATTGTACAAACTATAATGGTATCTGCAAATACTTCAAAAACTCCCCATAGACCTTGTCTAGCTGGGTGGTCTGTTGTTGCTGCAGCGTGTCCATAACCTGCAGAACCCATACCAGCCTCGTTTGAGTATACTCCACGAGCTACCCCTTGGGATATTACTTTTGAAATTGTTATACCTGCTACACCACCCATAGCTGCTTTAGGATTAAATGCTCCTTTAAATATATAACCAAAAGCTGCTGGAACATCACCTATATGCATGATTATTATAAGCAATCCAGTGATAATATAAAAAGCTGCCATTATAGGAATTAACTTTTCAGTTACCTTACCAATTTGTTTTACTCCACCAAATACAACTATAGATACTAGAATAAAAATACCAATAATAGCGATTCTTTTAGCTATATGTTCATCTACATTTAGTGGTTTAAATACACTTTGGATAGGGTTAACTGCTGATAGTGTTTGAAGTGTGATTGATGGAAGAATTTCTAGCATAAAGAAAAATGCTGCAAGAGAACCTAGGACTTTACCAAGATTTCCTTTTAGACCATTTCTAAGCATGTATGAACATCCACCAACGTATTCTCCGTCAGAGTTTAGCTCTCTGTATTTGATAGAAAGAGCAACTTCTGAGAATTTTGTAGCTTGACCTATAATTGCAGCAATCCACATCCAGAATATAGATCCAGGACCTGCAATGAAAATAATTGTTGGTGCCACTACGATATTTGCAGCTCCGATTGATGAAGCTAGGGCTGTAGTCATAGCTTGGAAAGCTGAAACTGTACCATCACCTTGATCTTCTTTGGAAAACATTTTTCCAAAAGTTTGGCTCATTATGTATCCAAAATGGCGCAATTGGAAAAATCCTGTTCTGATAGAAATAAGCAAGCCGCCGCCCATTAATAGGACTAATAAAGGCCAGCTCCACAACCAATCAGTAAAGCGTGATAATGTATCTAACATAATTTTCTCCTTTTTTATAAGTTCGATATGACTTATAAATATTTACAAACCATCATCTTGATAAAAGTATATCATAGGCCTAGTAGCTAGTGGGACATCTAGGCCTAAAAAATTTGTAAAATCAAGGCAAATGTTTTCATAATATAAATATCTTAAAATATTCTTAAATTTTATTGTATAAATGGTCTTTAAACAAATAAAGCCTTAATTTTTGTACTTTAAAGGGCCAAAATATGTTATAATAATGGGGATAAGAGGCAAAAAGGAGGGATTAATATCAAAGATCGTACCAATATTCAAGATGAATCGACATATTTTCAAGCTGACTTTAACCAATCAGTTTTAATAGATATAGGAAGTGAGATTTGTAAGACTGCAACAACTCCCCTACTTCATACCAACGCAAGGTTTTGGTATATAAAAAGTGGGAAGGCTATTTTTAATATCCAAGGGGAAAACTATACTCTAAAAGAAGGAATGCTGGTGGGTATCTTGCCATGGTACTACACACAAATTATGCAAATTATAGAACCAATAGACCTAGATGTTGTGGTAGTAGATATTGAGCTTATAAATATTTTACTTAAAAAAACTAACGAAGTTTTTGGATCTACTGCTCAAATCACTACTGCTATATCTGAAAATGCCTATGTTATTTTAAATGATGATGAAAGAAAAATTGTAGAAAATATCATCCAAATCCTAAAAGATGAGTTTCGCTCCTTTAAAAATGGCAAGGCCTATGCCAACCAGATGATATATATAAAACTTATGGAACTTGCTGTTTTATTTGAAAAATTAACCGGCAAGGGTAAAAAAAAACTCCAAAACAATGATAAAATAGAAATGTTTCACTACATCTGGGCCCATTTGGATGAAAAAATTACTTTAAAAAGCCTAGCCACCACCTTTTATATTTCAGAATCAAACATTTCAAAGTACATCAAAGAAGAAACTGGCCTATCTTTTACCAACCTTACCTCGCTTATGAAACTTACTAAGCTTATGGGCTACCTAAACTTTTCTGAAAAAAGTTTGGAAGAGCTTTCCGTTATCCTAGGTTTTAAGGATGCTTCCCACCTTTCCAAATTTTTTAAGGCCAAAACTGGCCTTAATTCTAAAGATTACAAAAATTCCTACCACACTATAGATACCTACGATTCAGTAATTGGCTATGAAAAAATGGAGGATATAATCGACTACCTAGTAAATAATTACTACCAAGATTTAAAGATAGATAACATTTGCCAAAATTTTTCTATAAGCCAAAACCAGCTAAACAAGTCTTTGAAATTTTATGTGGATAAGAGTTTTGATGATTATCTAACTTACGTTAGGGTAATAAATTCAGCCAAACTCCTATTACAAACGGATGATTTAGTCTCTGTCATAGCCTACAAGGTAGGTTTTAATACGACAAAAACTTTTTATAGGAATTTTAAAAAAATATATGCCATAAATCCCAACGATTTTAGGCAAAAAATAACCTACCAAAAATATAATATGTAAACAAAAAATCATCCCGCAATTTGGAATGATTTTTTATTTGCTATTTAATTAATGCCCATTGCCTAGGGCCCTTAGGGTATCATCGTGCATTTTTTTCTTAATATTTTTATCTTCATCGACAAAGAATGAATAAAGTAAGTCCACCATTATTGATAAAGGAAATTGGGGACTTATGACATTGCCGTAGTTTAGATGTTTTAAGGATGGGACTAGGACTATCTCATCGCAATAGCTCTTTAGCTCATCTCTATTTTGGGAGGTTATTAAAACTGTTTTTGCATTTTTATAGTGGGCTTCTTTTAAAAAATATAGAACTTCCTTGGTTTCTCCGCTAATGCTTAGGCCTATGACTAGGCTTTCTTCATCATGAAAAACGGCTCGCATTTTCATTTGATCGGCATCAGTTATGGAATCTATATTTACCCCTATTCTCATAAACCTTGTTTCCATTTCATTGGCTGCAAGACCCGATGAACCTTTTCCACATACGAAAACTTTTTTCGACTCATTTAGGTAATCTATAACTCTTTTTAGCTGATTTTCATCTATGAGTGAATAGGTTTTGTTTAAAAGTTCCTGGTAGGTTTCTAGAACTTGGCTGACATTGTTGGTAATATCATCTTGTTTTTCTACAAAATTTTGCTTATACTCATAGATAAACTCTCTATAGCCCCTAAAGCCACATTTTTGGGCAAAACGAGACAAGGAAGCTTCTGATACAAAAAGTTCTTCTGCAAGTTTTTTACCAGAAAAATCTCTTTTTTGGTCATTATGGATAAAAAAGTCTGCTATATTTTTTTCTGTGGGTGTAAAGTTTTCATAGTTAGATTCTATAGTTTCTATAACTGATTTTACATAGTAGCCCATGGGGGCCTCCTTATAAGACCTAATTTTGATTTTGGAAGTTATAAAAGGCTCCTAGCATACCTGCTGCATTTTGGTTGCTGGCAAATTTTAGTCTGATAACATCATAGAGGGGTTTTTCTAGATATTCTTTGAGTTTTTTATCTATTTTTGGATATAAATAATCTTCCTGTGCCATAATTCCACCGCCTAGGATAACTGTATCTGGATTTAAGACATAGGAAATATTTGCTATGCCTAGGGCAAGGATGTCACACATTTCATCAATGGCCTTTATGCAGTCATCATCACCATTTTTTGCGCATTCAAATACTTTTTTTCCATCCCAATTTTCTTTTGCTTCGCTTTTTAGCTTTGCAACTTTTTCTACTAATGCTTTAGCAGATCCTAGAGTTTCAAAGGTGCTATTTTTTACTCTCATATAGCCTACTTCCATGGCTGAACCTGATATGCCGTGATATACTTCTCCATTTATTATAGCACAGCCACCTATACCTGTTCCGATAGTTAAAATAAGGGCAATTTTGCTATTTTTTCCTGCTCCAGTTTTATATTCTGCAAGTCCTGCACAGTTTACATCATTTTCTACAGAGCATGGCAAATTAAATTTTTCTTTGATAGGGTCTTTAAAATTTATACCTGTATAAGCTGGTATGAGGTCTGAGGCATAGCGGATAGCTCCTTTTTTGCTATCTACCATGCCGGCTGTAGATATGGCCACTCCTTCTACTGGCTCTTTGGTATGGTAAGTTTCTACAATTTTTAAAACCTTTGCTAAAATTTGCTCACCACCCTTATTAGCTTCTGTAGCTAATTCATTTTTTTCTAAAATTTCCCCATTTTCATTTATCAGACCATATTTTATAAAGGTCCCGCCTATATCTATGCTGATATATTTTTTCATAGTTACTCCTAAGTTTTCGTTTTAAAAAGGCATAAGACTTATGCCTTATGCCTTTAGTTTAATTAGATTTTGATTTTGAATATTGCTTTTTTTGTATAGACTGGATCATCTATTTGTAAGGCTGTCATATGAACATCGTTTGGATAGCAAACTAAAAAGTCTCCTATTTTTAAATCTACTGATGAATTTCTCTCACCTTCTGCTGCTTGGAAGTCTTTTTCTTTATCATAGTCACCTAGGTCCATGTCTTTTAAAAAGTTTAGGTCAATTCTTTCTTGACCTAAAAGCATTAGGTGAAGGTCTAGGTATTCTTTGTGAGCTTCCCAAAATCTATTTTCTACTGTTGTTGTATCATATTCTACAATATTTACAAAAAAGTTATCTCCATCGATTTTGTGGATACCAGCTTCCATGTTTTCCATGTCATTTTCTTTGTAGTAGTCAAAGCAAGCTTTGATTTTATCTTCTAAAAAATCGTATTCTTCTAAGTTTGTTATGTTTCCAAATATCATTATTTTCTCCTATTGTTGATTATATACGGTTGAGTTTACCGGTGGTATATCTTTTATACCCTTAACTTTATTATAGATTACAGAACCAATTACTCCAACTACTAGTGATATTAGTATTGAAATGATTGAGTAGGACCAGAATGATACTTTGGCTGGATCTACAAAATATTTTATATATACCATTACAAGGGCTGCTACTGCAAAGGCAAGGCTTGCTCCAAATTTATTGGCAACTTTTGTAAAGGCACCTAGGATAAAGATACCAACTAGGATTCCTAAAACTAATCCCATAAAGCCGTTAAACCATTCATAGGCTGATTTTACTCCACCATGGGCTAATAATATTGAAACAATTATAGCAAAAATACCAACTACTAAGGAAACTCTTTGTCCAATTTTAGTTTGTTTTTCAAAGGTCAATTCTTTTTTATTTAGTGTTGATTGAATATCTAAAGCCCAGCCTGATGCAACTGAGTTAAGACCTGTTGATAGGGTTGATTGGGCTGCTGCATAAATTGCTGCAAGTAATAGACCTGTAACCCCAACTGGTAGCTCATAGGCTATCCATGAAGCAAATATTTGGTCTTGTTGGGCATTTGGTGGTAGTGGATTACCTTGAACTTGGTAGAAAACATAAAGTCCTGTACCTATTAAGTAAAACACAGTAGCTATAAATATTGATAAGCATCCATTACCAATCATCATTTTTCTAAGTTGTTTAGGGTCATTGGTTGTTGTAAATCTTTGTACTATATCTTGGCTTGATACATAAGATCCTATTGTATTAATTCCAGCACCAAATATTAGTAAAAATACACTATCTCTTAGGATATTTGCATCAAAAATTGGTTGGTCTGCTGCTAAAAATTTGTGGTTGGTAAATAATTCGTGGTTAATAGCACCAAGGCCACCATCTAGATTAGCAACTAGGTAGATTAATCCAAAAGTTACCCCTATAAGTAAAACTGATCCTTGGATAAAGTCCGTCCATAATACTGATTTTAAACCACCAGTGTAGGAATATATTATTGCTATAACTCCCATAATAATGATAAGGATATCTACATTTATTCCCATAAGTCTAGATAAAACCATACATGGCAAATACATGATAATAGACATTCTACCAATTTGGTAAATTATAAACATGATAGCCCCAAGGACTCTTAGACCTTTGGATTTATATCTTATTTCTAGATATTGATAAGCTGTATCTATATCTAATTTGCTATAAATTGGTAAAAAATATTTAATTGTAAATGGTATAGCAATTAACATACCAAGTTGAGCAAACCACATTATCCATGTCCCTGCATAAGAGTTTCCAGCAAGGGATAGGAAGGAGATAGGACTAAGTAAGGTTGCAAAGATAGAAACAGATGTTACCCACCAAGGGATAGATCCATCACCTCTAAAGTATTCTTTACCTGTCATTTCTTTTTTAGAGAAACGAAGGCCTGCAAAAAGTACTGCTCCTAGATATACTATAAGTATTATTAAATCAATTGTTGTAAAACCCTGCATATTTTCTCCTAGTTAGCCAGATATTTTTCTCTTGCATCTCTTATCATAGATGCTGCTTCTTTTACTATTTTTTTATCTTCTTCTACTAAGGCTGGTAGTGGTTTTCTAACAGATCCAATATCTAAGTTTTCATTTTCTCTTAAAATAGCTTTGATAACTGCATACATATTGCCATGGCCTGAAACCATTTTATAAATAATTTTATTGATGTCATATTGCATTTTTTGAGCTTTATCAAGTTCGCCGTTTCTAAAATGTTCATCCATTTTTAAGAATAAATCTGGCATAGCTCCATAAGTGCCACCAATGCCTGCTTCTGCACCGATTAAACGACCTGAAATAAATTGTTCATCTGGACCATTAAAAATAATATAATCTTCTCCCGCATCTTGTTTAAAGATTTGGATATCTTGGACTGGCATAGATGAATTTTTTACACCGATTACTCGAGGATTTTTTCTCATTTCTTTAAATAAGATTGGTGTTAGGGCAACTCCTGCTAGTTGTGGGATATTATAAATTACAAAATCTGTATTTGGTGCAGCAGATGAAATATCATTCCAATATTCTGCAATAGCATATTCTGGTAGCCTAAAATAAATTGGAGGTATGGCTGCAATAGCATCTACTCCTAGGCTTTCTGCATGGGCTGCAAGTTCTTTTGAGTCAGCTGTATTGTTACAAGCAACATGGGCAATTACTGTTAATTTGCCTTTGGCTTCCTTCATGACATTTTCTAAAACGATTTTTTTATCTTCTACACTTTGGTAGATGCACTCTCCAGAAGATCCATTGACATAAAGACCCTTTACACCTTTTTCTATAAAGTATTTGGTTAAATCCCTTACTCTTTCTGGGCTGATATTTCCCTTATCATCATAGCAAGCATAAAATGCTGGGATAACACCCTTGTATTTGTCTAAATTTCTCATAATTACGTTTTCCTCCTTTTTAAATTTTATTTTAGTTTTCTGCTAATTTATCCACAAAGTTTTTAGTAATCACTTGTGGTCTAGTGATTATAGATCCTACTACTACGCTATAAGCACCTAGTTCGATTACTCTTTTTGCCTTTTCTGGGGTATTTATATTCCCCTCAGCAATAACCTTGCCCTTCACATTTTTTATAATTTCTCTTAAGATTTCAAAGTCATTTGCCTCAATTTTATCTCCCTTTGATTGGTCAGTGTAGCCAACTAGGGTTGTGCCTATAAAATCAAAACCTAGTTCATCTGCATGCATGGCTTCCCCTACTGTAGAGCAATCTGCCATTAGTAATTGGTCTGGATATTTTTCTTTTATTTCTTTAAAAAATTCATCCAATGTTTTGCCATTTGGTCTTAGATTACTTGTAGCATCTAGGGCTATTATATCAACCCCAGTTGCTGCTAGCTCATCGATTTCCTCCATAGTTGGTGTTATGTAAATTTTAGAATCGTCATAATCTTTTTTTACAATTCCTATAATAGGTAAATCTACTTCTTTTTGGATTTCTTTTATATCAGCAGCAGTATTTGCTCTGATACCACTTGCACCACCTACCCTTGCAGCCCTTGCCATTCTTCCCATTATAAATGAAGAATGTAGTGGCTCATCTGCTAGGGCCTGGCAAGAAACAATTAAATTTCCTTTTATAGCTTCTACTTTCTTGTTTTCCATTATTCTAACCTCCATCTTTAGGAAAACTATATCCTATATTGAATTATATTTCAATATTTAATCATTAATTAGAAATTACTTTCAAAATAACACTCTTCTGATAACATTTTCCTGTTTTCCTTACACTATCTGATTTTATCTTTGAAAGTAGCTTCAGAAAAAATTATTTTTTTGAAAATAAAAAACAATAGCCAGGCTATTGTCTTAAAAAATATATCATTTACCATCCAAAACAGTATCTGAAAATACTATAAGGCTATTAAGGCCTGGATTTTTTGTAAGAGAGAGGACTCCATATTCTACTAGGCTAAGTTGTGGGTTTTCTTTATACCTTTTGTCTGGACTGCCATCCTTGTTGGTGTGGGCATAGGTTTTGCCTAGGACTGTAGCATCATTTGGAATTTTACTATCTTCTAAAAATAAGGCTGTTGCAAGATTTATATCTATTTCTTTAAAGCTTACTGCAGCTAGCTTACCATTTTGCTTGATAAAAATAGCATCTGGTAAAAATATCAACTTAATATTTCTAGCCTCTAAGGTGTAGGTATCTACATTTGCCTTGATTACTTCATCCGTCCCCTTGTAAAAATTAATTGGAGTACGATCAATAATTCTCATTCGCTGCTCATCACCAGCCCTAGCTTCTTCTACCTCATTTACCAGCCACACAGCATCTGATTCCATAATGCCAGCTAGTAAATTATTAGTTACTTCTAGTTCTTTTTTGGCATCATCACTTAATTCGTAATCTAGGCTAATGGTTTGATTATTTTTATTATAAATAGCCAAAATGACCCCCAAAACTGCCAAAATTGCAAAAAGAGGATTTACAATTATCAAAAGTAGGCCAATAATTATTAGAGCAATGGCAGTATATTTATAGGTGCGGTTTTTATTAGTTGCTGCAAGCACATCTGCCATGTCTGATGAATGGATACTGCCTATATCATTTTGGTAAAAGATAGAGTCTTTGGATTCACTATTACTTTTAGCTGATTTATTTTTATTAGTTTTTATTCTCTTTTGAGGATTTCCAAAATCTTTTTGGTAGCCAATCCCCGTTCCCGGTATGTAAGCTGATCCTCTGATATTGCCATTGGCGGTACGGGTAATTCTAAAACCCTTGCCACCCCAAGAAAATCCTGGGCCAGTCTTACTCATATTTATCCTAAATCCCTTGCCGAGATTTATACTTTTTCTATATCTAATTCCCATAATATTCTCCTTAAAATTATTATACCAAACAAATATAATTACCTTAAATATTACATATGCTAACTTGAATTTTAATATAATGAAGTATAATATAATTGTAAATAAATTTTGTTAAAACCTATTTTAAGAAAGGGGTTTCAATGAACAAATTTAACAGACTTAGAACATCAATTCCAGCTTTTTTCAAAGCTTTAAAAAATAAAAATACTCCTATTACTGCAAAAATCGCAGTAATTGTAGCAGTGGCCTATGCATTCTTACCTACAGATATGGTTGTCGATGTTATCCCATTTTTAGGATGGTTTGACGATGCCCTTGTGATGACAGTATTATTTGCCATAGCAAATAAAATGATCCCTGATTATGTTATGGAAAAGGAAAAAAATGAAGTAATTGATGATGTAAATTATGAAGTAATGGACTAAAAGATAAGAACAAGCCTTAGGGCTTGTTTTTTGTGTAAAAATACAAATAAAAAACCCAAGTTTGTGATAAAACTAATTTTAAATAAATTCTCTAAAATCGTCTAGGCTGTTGCGTGTGGTTGCGATTTTAAAAGAATTATTGCCATTAGTCTTAAAAACTTGGGTTTAGTGATTGGTTAAAAGTAAATTTCTTTAATTACTCTTATTATAAGCAAATTTTGAAACTGGAGTAGGATACTCACTTTTTCTTTCAAAGTTTCAAAGCGAAGTGCCATTTATTTATTTCAATATTTAATATTTTTATTAAAGAAGATTTTCCTTAGCATATTCAATTATATCGTCAGATTCATACATAGCTTCACCACCTATAACTAGACATGGTACTTGTACCTTGCCTCCGACTTCTTCTAATTTACGAGCATTTTCCTCGCCGCAGGTCGCATCTTCTATGTTATAGGATGGGAATTTGATGATGTTATTATCTCTAAAGAAATTTAACACCTTCAATGAATATGGACAATCTGGCTTAAAATAAAGTTCAAAATCGTGTTCTCTTTCCATTGGACTATCCTCCTATCTTTCTGGTTGAAAATATATTTTCTTATTAATATAATACCCAGCAATTTTATTTCTAAACATCGTTTTCACAAAAAAGTTAATTTTATATTTTAATTTTGCACGACTAAATTATTTGACAATAAAATTACAAAAACTTATAATTTAACTATAGTTTTATTTATAGTTATAGGAGGTTATTATGGATTACATAAAACTTGCAAAGGATAATGAAGACCTTTGTATAGAAATGAGACGCGAGTTACATAAAATTCCTGAATTGGAATTAGAATTACCAAAAACTGTTGCCTATGTAAAATCTAAGTTAGATGATTTTGGCCTTAGCTACAAAGAATATGTAAATGGTAACGGCCTATCTGTCCTTATAGAAGGAAGTGAACCTGGTAAATGTCTTGCTATTAGAGCTGATATGGATGCTTTACCAGTTCATGAAGAAACAGGACTAGAATTTGCATCTACTCACCCAGGCAATATGCACGCTTGTGGCCATGATTCTCACACAGCTATTGCGCTCACAGCTGCAAAAATTTTAAATGAAAACAAGGATAAGTTAAAAGGATCTGTTAAATTTATCTTCCAACCTGGTGAAGAAATTCCAGGTGGTGCAAAACCAATGATTGAAGAGGGAGTTTTAGAAAATCCTAAAGTTGACTTTATAATCGGTATGCACGGAGGACATTTAGCAGAAATCCCACGTGGATCTATTGCCTTTAAAGACAATGAAATGATGGCTGCCATGGATAAATTTACTATAGAAGTAAATGGTAAGGGAGGCCACGGAGCAAGTCCACACCTAGCTATTGACCCAATAGTTATTTCTGGGGAGATATTACTTGGTTTACAAAAAATTATTTCAAGAGAAATAGCTCCAGTAGACAGTGCCCTAGTTTCTGTTTGTAAAATCAACGGTGGTTTTACTCAAAATATTATCCCAGATAAGGTAGAAATGATGGGAACAGCAAGATCTCTTGATGAAGATGTAAGAGATGTGGTAGAAAAAAGAGTTAGTGAAATCTCTGATGGAATCGCAAAAACCTATGGCGGATCTGCTAATGTAAATTACGAAAGATTTTACCCAGTTTTAAGTAATGACCCAGAATTTACAGGTCAAATTAGAAATATTGTTAGTGATATCCTACCAGAAGATGTTTTTGAGCTTAGAAAACCAGTTATGGGTGGAGAGGATATGGCCTTTTACCAAAAAGAGGTACCAGGATGCTTTATGTTTTTATCAAACCTAGCTGAACACTCAGATGGAGTTTGCTATCCAAACCACAACTCAAAATTTAACCTAGATGAATCCTTATTCTATAAGGGAGTTGCTACATTTATTGCATCTGCCTTTGAAATTTTAAAATAGGAAAAAATTATGCACAAATTTAAAATAAAAGATGACCTAGGCATGCACATAACAGTCCTCGTTTTGGCTATTATAAGTATACTAATTGGTCCAAAAAACTTAAATGTCGGGGGCATTACCATAGTATTTTCTCCCCTGATTTGGGCAATGATTTTATCATTTGCAGTCTATATGTCACCCATTAAAACATTAAGCGAAAAGGATGCTCCTGCAGCTAACTCTATGATGAGTATTATGCTTGCAATTTTAATTGCAAAACTTGGAGTAGCTAGTGGATCCCAACTAGAAGCAATCAAAGAAGCAGGCCTTGCCCTTGTTTTACAAAACTTTGGTAACCTTGGTACAATTCTTATTTCTCTACCAATTGCTATGCTTCTTGGCCTAAAAAGAGAATCTATCGGTATGTGCCACGCTCTAAGTAGGGAGTCAAATGTAGGTCTTATCCAAGATAATTATGGTGCCCAGTCTCCAGAATTTAGGGGTGTAATGGCTGTTTATATTATAGGAACTATCTTAGGGCCTATAATTTTAAGTATCATTACATCAGTTACTATTTCTCTAGGCATAGTTAGCCCTCAGGCAGCAGCCATGGGTACTGGAGCAGGATCTGCATCTATGATGACAGCAGGACTTTCTGCCCTTATCGCAAATTATCCACAATATGAAGCAGAAATGACAGCCTTTGCAGGTCTTTCAAACCTAATATCTAGTGTAATCGCCCTGCCACTTGGAGTGTTTTTAGGATTACCACTTACAGAATTTTTATACAAAAAGTTTGATAAACTAAGAGGAGGAAAAAATGCAAAAGTTCAAAACTGATTTTCCATCCATTTTAATAGCCCTATTTTTTACCATCATAGCTTGTACTGTTGCAAATATGGTAGGCTATGATAGTCTAGGCAATTCACTGCCTGGTATCTTAGTTCTATCAGCTATAACTCTTGTAGGATACTTTTTATCCTATGTAGTACCCCTTAAAAAGATTTCAGCGGTACTTTGGATATCAATTATTGCAATCCTACTTGCAAGCCCAATCTCACCAATATCTGATTTTGTAGTAACAAGTGTTGATAGCCTAAATATCAACGCAATCATTACACCAATCCTAGCCTATGCTGGTGTTATAATTGGTAAAGACTGGGGTGCCTTTAAGTCAGTTGGTATAAAGGGAGTAATTGTCTCTATATTTGTAATCATAGGAACATTTTTAATCTCAGCCCTATTAGGTGACTTATTTATAGGTATATTTAACTAAAATAAAAAAATCGCTAAGTTTGTATCCTTAGCGATTTTTTTATTTATTCACTTTCAAAGCTTCTAGAAAAATCAGAAAACCATTTTAATTCTTCTTCTGCAGTTTGCTCATCCCAACCGTATTGGCCGATTAGGAACTCTTTAAAATTTTCTACACTGGTAAGGTCAGCATCTAAGGGCTCACTTTTTAAAGCACCCCAATGATCTATTGCCAAGTGTCCATTTTTATTCCATATATCTTTTATTTTTAAATCCATATCATACTCCTTTATTACAATATAGATACCCAAATAATTTTATAGGTCCACTAGAGAAAGATCCTATTTAGTGACTTCCTCAGGATTATTTAACTAAAATACCTTATTTTTAAAAAAAGCCTTAGACTTTTTTAGTCTAGATTTACTACTAAATCGTATAGGACATTGATTGCTTTTTCAAAATATTCATATGGTGTAAATTCTTCTGGGCTGTGACTTCTGCCATTTACACTTGGTACAAAAACCATGGCAGCAGGTTTGTACTTACCTAATATCATAGCATCGTGGCCTGCTCCTGATGGCATGGTAATATTAGAATATCCCCTATCATTAGCATATTTTACTAGCTTATCAATCAAGTCTTGATCCATCATAGTAACTTCTGCATCCAAAGTTTTCCTAGATTCCCAGGATGCACCTACTTCTTTAGTCAATTGGTCTAAAAGATTTGTAATTTTGCCATAAACTTCACTTACTACATCTTTATCAATTGATCTAATATCAATAGAAAATTCAACTTCTGAGGCCACTATATTCATGCCACCTGGTTTTACATTGATAAGCCCAGTTGTTGCAACAGTCCCATGGCCTGCCCCGTTGGCAAAGTCAGGAAGTTTAGAAATGAGCTTGGCTGCAATATCAACAGCATCTTTTCTCATATCCATTGGGGTAGTTCCAGCATGGTCAGCTCGACCTTTTACTGTAATCATATATCTTTCAACACCCACAATCCCATTTACAATCCCAAGTTCAATATTTTTTTGATCTAGGACTGGTCCTTGCTCTATGTGAAGCTCTAGGAAAATCCCTATACGGTCCTTATCCCATATAACTGATTTGATATCATCCGGGTCTAGGCCATAGGAAGTCATGGCCTTACGGATAGAAACTCCATCTTTATCGGTAAATTTATTAATCTCATCATCGTCTACTTCACCTACTATTGCCCTAGATCCAAAGCAACCATTACCAAATCTAGTTCCTTCTTCATCCATAAAGGCTGCAACTATATAATCTCTATCTAAGCTTATATCATTTTCATCAAGCAATTTTGCAATTTCAATAGCTGCCATAACGCCAGCTATACCATCAAAATTACCACCATCGAAAACAGAATCATAGTGGGACCCACAAAGGATGGCTGGATTTTTTGGATCTCTTCCCTTTCTTGTCCCAAAAATATTTCCTACTCCATCTTCAAAAACTATAAGATTTGCATCTTCCATTAGTTCTTTTAGCTCTCTGCCACCTTGTTTAGCTTCTTTTGAAAATGCTAACCTAGAGCAACCTTGATCTGGGCTTGCGGTAAAGGCAGCAAAGTTCTTTAAGTTCTTTTCTATTCTTTCTAATGTTCTCATATTTTTATCATTGTATATGTAAAAATCCTTAAAAATTAAGAATTTTTAGTTATAGGTCCACTGGAGCCATCAAAACTTTTCCACTTCCCCTATATACATTTACAAAACCTTCTCCACTAGCTGCAGATCCTATAAAGGACTTGGTGGTTCTTTCTACAGTAAATTTTAAAGAAGATGACCAAGCTACTGCAAATGAACCGTCTATTCTTAACTCATCATCTTCTAATTCTACTTCTATAAGTTCATTGCGAGCTACTGGAGACTCTAGGGCTACTACACCTTCTCCAAATAAACCTAGGTTAAATAAGCCTTCTCCGCCTGCGACCGCAGATGAAAGTGAAGATCTAGCTACTGTTTTATGATTTAAGCTTGATTCACAAGCTAGGAAATATCCATCTTCTAAAACTAAGCCCCCATTCCAATTTGCTACATCTAGTAAAATTATATATTTATAAGTTGGTTCTAAAACAACCATGCCTGTTCCATGGTACTCTGGTTTTATGGCAGATTCGTTGGTTACAGAAGACCTTAGGCTTTTGCTAAAAAAATCTCCCACTCCCTTGATACCTGTACCAGCATTTACATCACCAACCATCCATTGCATGGCTCCCTGTTGGAGGATAACTGGATTTACTGATAAATCACAGACAAGTTGTTTTAGCCTAACTCCCATTTGAGCAGCAAAATATTCTTTTTGAGCAGTTTCCTTAGTCACTGATAAATCTCTTTTATATTCTGCAACTCTAAAGGCCCCATTTTGGTCAGTTATCATTATGTCATCGTTATCTATAAAATTATTAATTTTAAACACTTTTTGCTCCTTTAGTTTAATTATGTATAATATATTATTCTTTCTATTTATAACCAAAAAAAGATGAGACTAACATCCCATCTTAATTTTATAATAATATCGCAAGGAGCAATAAGGGAGCTATTACCAATAGTAATCCTGGTAAAAATACCTTCATTGCTGCTAGAAACATTGCTAGTCTGTCATCTTTTTCTAGATTATTTTCATCTAGCAAGTTTTCTTTTTCATAGATTTCATCTGCGGTTTTGCCGCTAAATCTATCTATAGGTTTTTTCATAGAGCGCTCATTTCTTCTAGGTCGTGCTCTTCTTTATTTTTTAAAGCTAAATTTTTCTCATAAGCTTTTTGCTTTTCTTCTTCACTTACTTCCATCAAGTGGCAGGCTACATAGTGGCCCTTGCCATAGTCTTTTAGTTGTGGTTGGTAAGTTTTACATATATCCATAGCATATTGGCATCTAGTGTGGAAGCGGCATCCTGTTGGAGGATTTACTGCTGAAGGAATATCTCCTTCAATTGTTTGCAGTTCTTGGCCTTGGTCCACGTCTGTTCTAGGAATAGCCTGTAATAGCGCTTGGGTATATGGGTGGGAAGGGTTGTCAAAAATTTGCTCTGTGCTTGCAAGTTCTACCAAAACTCCTAGATACATTACCCCTATACGGTCAGAAATGTATTTTACAACTGAAAGGTCGTGGGTGATAAATAGGTAGGTTAGGTTGTTTTGGTCTTTTAAATCTTGTAATAGGTTTATAATTTGAGATTGGATTGATACATCAAGGGCAGATACTGCCTCATCGCAAACTATAAAGCTTGGTTTTAGGGCTAGGGCTCTTGCAATACCGATTCTTTGCCTTTGTCCACCTGAGAATTGGTGAGGATATCTGTGTAAGAAATATGGGGCAAGGCCACATTTTTCCATGGTTTCTTGGATGTATTCGTTGTAACCTTCATCTTTTCTTGATTTAAATAAATCATGGCCGAGCACACCCTCACCGATGATATTTCCAACTGTCATTTTGGTATCAAGTGATCCATATGGGTCTTGGAATATCATTTGCAGGTCTTTTCTCATCTCACGCATTTCTTCATCATCAAGTTTTGAAAGGTCTATACCATTATCTCTTTGGTTTTCTAATTCTTCAAAGCCATCTTTATCTTTTAGAGTATCTCTGTAGGCTTCGATATTATTATATTTTTCGCCTACTACTTTTGAAAGCTCAGCTCTTTTTGCAATTAGTTCTTTATATCTTGGGTCGTTATCACGGTGGTCGTAATACTCATCCCATTCTCTAGATCTCATTTGAAGTTTTTGCTCAAAAACTTCTATATCACCAATAACTTTTGCACGGTCTCTTAGGCTCTTGTAGTAGTCATCTAATAAAGCTTGGACCTTATTTAAATCTTCACTTACTAAAAGTCCTCCGGCAATTCTTATCATATTTAGATATTTTTCTTCTATCTCACGGCGTTTAAACATAGCTTTTTCATTGGCTGCTGCACGAGCTTCATCATCAGCTGCATTTTCTAGCTCATCATAAATAGCACTTAGCTCATCATTGGCAGTTTGATAGCTTGGAAACTGGCTAGGTATATTTTTTATCATAGTTCCCATATATGTTGGAGCTACATCTTCTAAAGTTTTGCCGTAGTATAAGGTTGTCCCCTCTGTTTGGTCATAGATTTGTAAAAGTGTTCTCCCAAATGTAGATTTACCACATCCTGACTCTCCTACAAGTCCCAATGTTTCACCCTCGTAGATGTCAATAGAAATTGATTCGTTGGCATGAACATAGGCGCCTGGGCCCTTGTTAAAAAGACCTTTTTTCTTAAGAGGGAAATATTTTTTAAGGTTTCTTATCTTAAATAAGACCTTTTTATTATTCGTATTTTCCATCTTCTCTTTCCTTTCTATTTGGATAATGACATCTTATTCTTTGGTGCTCATTTACGGCAACTAATTCAGGCATCTCGTTTACACATTTTTCTGTAGCAAATTTACATCTATCTGCAAATTTACAACCCTTTGGTAGGTTTAGTGGATGTGGTACAGATCCTGGAATTATATCTAGTCTTTGATTTTTATCGCTAGTAATTGATGGAATGGAGTTTAAAAGTGCTACTGTATATGGGTGGTTGTAGTCAGTAATATCGTGTTTAAAGATAAATTCTACTGGTGATTGTTCTACAATTTGCCCAGAATACATAACAGCAACTTCATCTGCCATTTGGTTAATAACTCCAAGGTCGTGGGTGATAAATAAAATAGAAGTATTAAGTCTATGTTTTAAATCATTCATCAACCTTAAAATTTGTGCTTGGATGGTTACATCAAGGGCTGTTGTTGGCTCATCTGCGATTAATAATTTTGGCTCGCAAGCAAGGGCCATGGCAATCATTACCCTTTGGTTCATCCCACCTGAAAGTTCAAATGGATATTGCTTAGCAACTACATGTGGGTTTGGGATTTTTACAGAAGCTAATAGTTCTTCAGTTCTTTTTGCCGCCTCTTTTTTATTCATATTTCTATGAAGCATCAAAACTTCTGAAATTTGTCTTTCTACTGTAAAAACTGGGTTTAGAGAACTCATTGGCTCTTGGAAAATCATAGATATTTCGTTTCCTCTAATTTTTTCCATTTGGCTTCTGTTATATTTTACTAGGTCCTCACCCTTATATATGATTTCTCCGTTATATATTTTTTGGTTTGGCTCAAATAATTGCAAAATACTCATGGCAGTTTGACTTTTACCTGAACCAGACTCTCCTACAAGACCTAGGGTTTTTCCCTCATCAACTGTAAAGGAAACTCCATTTACAGCTTTGATGAGGCCTTTTCTTGTAGAGAAATATGTGTGGAGATTTTTTATTTCTAATAAGCTCATTATTTTCCTCTATCTCTCATTTGCTCTAGGGTCTATAGCATCTCTTATAGCATCCCCAATTAAGTTTACAGAAAATGATACTAAAAATACTGCAAGGGCTGGGAATACCCATCTCCACCAGTAAACATTTAATACTTCTGAACTTTGGGCAGCTGATAGCATATTACCCCATGATGGTGTTGGTTCTTGAACACCAAAACCTAAAAATGATAAACCTGATTCTGTTAGTAAGTTACCAGCATAACCTAAGGTAGCATTTACAATTACTATAGAAAGGATATTTGGTAAAATGTGTCTGGCCATTATCTGATTATTTTTAACACCAAGGGCACGAGCTGCTGTGATGTAATCACGTTCACGTTCTGCAAGGATTTGTCCACGTACAAGACGTGCAAGTCCTGTCCAACCTAGTAAACCTAAAAGCACCATTACCATGGTAATTCTTTGGGTTTGACTAGCACCTGGTGGAAGTAGGGCAGAAAGTGAAATTAGCATTGGATAAAATGGGAATGATGAAATAATTTCTGATATTCTCATTAAAATATTATCCACACGGCCACCTGCAAAACCTGCAATCATACCAATTGCTACACCAAGAACAACTTGGATTACCGTAGAAATTAAAGAAATAATCATAGTCATACGACCACCATGGATTAATCTTGTAAAGATATCACGACCTTGGTCATCTGAACCAAATCTAAAACCATTTAGTCCCCAAGTTTTGATATCTCCCTCTTTTTCTACTGCATATTGGTTAAAGTAAGATGCATATATTTGCTCAAATTCTCCATCTGGAGTATTTAATTCGCCGTAGTTATCTTTTCCCCAAGAATAGATTTTTCCATTTTCATCTAGGGCAGTAAAGGTTGTTTCTGCCCCTTGGATATCTACGATTGGAGCATCAAATTCTGGAACATTATCGCCTGAGATACCATCTCTGCTTGGACCCCAAACATAAAGCTTGCCTTTATCATCAATAGCCGCTGCAGATGAACTTGTTAGGGCTACTTTTTTTACAAAGACAGATCCATCTGTTAGTTCTTTTGGCATTGTTGTTTGATTTTCTGCTCCAAGTACACCTAGTAATTGGATAGTACCATCAGTTTTTGCTACTAGCATGTTGATTGGTGATGTATCAAAATCTTCTACCTGTCCTTGGATGTCTGATGGGATTAAGTTTAGGCGGCTGGCCATAGTTGATCCCCAAACTACAAGATTTTTTGCCTTGGTAAGAACAACAGAATATTGAACACCTGCTCCAAGTTTTTCTATACCTTCTGTTTTGATTTGGTTTTCCTGCATTGGAGGCATTTTTGTTTGTTCAAAGGAATTATTTCCCCAACCATATATTTGATTATCATCTGCAGCAACTAGAATATGCCTATCTCCTGCTGCAACATCGGTTACTTTTTTACCTTTTAAACCTTTTTTTACATCTTCAGGGATGGTTAATACCTTATCTTCGTTATCTGATCCCCAAACATAGACATTGTCTTCATTTGTAAGGCCTACTGCAAAAGTATTACCAATTGAGATTTTTTGAGTGCCCTCTTTTTCCATCTCTTTTGGATAATTCATATAAGCCCCACCCGGTGCGACATTTGTAAGGTTACCTTGGGAATAGTATTGGTTAAATGGAAGGATTGCTGATCCTACAAAAACTATTAAAATAATAGCTATAAAAAGTATTAGACCAATAACCCCAAGTGGGTTTCTAAAAAAGTTTCTAACTGCAACCTTTCCTGGAGAAAGAATTGCTTCTTCTTTTAGGTTTTCATTTTCGCTAGAAGGGTTAGGTCCTGCTCCTACATTGGAGTTTGGATTGTTTAGATTTTCTCTTATATCCCTATCTAATCTCTCATCTTCTGGTATTCTCTCTTCATTTTCTAAATTTGGCACATCTCCTGCAAAGGTAAGACCCCTACGTAGGTGTGATTTTAAAAATTTAGTATATGATTTTAATGATTTGTTAAAAGTTTTATTCATCCTACACCTCTTAAGCTTCCAATTTAACTCTTGGATCTACTAGCGCATAGGCTATATCCATTATCAAGTTGCCTAAAAGTGTTAGTATGGCATAAAACATTGATAAAGCTAAAATTACGTTATAGTCTTGGGCAATAACTGCAGTTATAAGTTCATTTCCTATACCCCTATAGGCAAAAATACGCTCTGTAATTGCAGAACCTGAAAACATTCCAAGCACAGCCCAAGTTAGAGCAGTAACTACTGGGATAAGGGCATTTCTAAAAGCGTGAGAGTAAATAACTGTCTTTTCTTTTAGACCCTTACTTCTTGCAGTTCTAATATAATCTTGGTTTAAGGCATCTAGCATAGAGTTTCTTACATATCTTGATAGGGATGCAAGAGAACCTATGGTTAGCGCTATAGTTGGCAGGGTTAAATATCTTACCCATTGGCCAAAGGTATTTTCACGTGGCATACCATTTGGTGGTAACCAGCCTAATTTAAAGGCAAAGAAATATATTAAAAGTAGGCCTATAAAAAATATAGGAATAGACATCCCAATTAGGGTTAGGGTCTGGAAGGTCTTATCAAAAACTCCACCCCTGTGGGTAGCCGATCTTATCCCTATAAGGATTGATAATACAAAAGATAAAATTGTAGAACCAATATTAAGGTAAATAGTATTTTTTAAAGGTTCTCTTAAGTGATCTTTTACTGGTTTTTTTACTCTAAGCGATTCGCCAAAGTCACCCTTTAAGGTTCTACCAAGCCATCTTACATATTGTTCTGGATATGATTTATCAAGCCCATATCTTTCTGATAAGTTTTTATATAATTGTTCTTCTTGGGCCTTGGTCATAGCTGTTCCCTGAGGCATCATAGCTTGGATAGGATCTCCTGGCATGGCTTTAGAAAAAATAAAAATCAATATAGAAATTATTAAGGCTGTTGGAATCAAGCTTAAAATTCTTTTTACTATATAACGAAACATAACTTTCCTTTCTATATTATTGTTATGTAAAGAAATTTCTTAAATAATTGAAAATAAATTTACTAACCCAAGCCTTAAATAAAGATTTTTTAGGATTATGAAAAATAGTTAGAAATTTCAAAAAATAACAATTTTTATAAATAATATATTAATATAATAGGAATTATTTGTCAATAAAAAAGACCTCCATATCCACTAAAAACTCGCATTTTAAAGGAAAATACAAAGACAAAACAAAGTAATCTGTCCTATATATTTATACAGTCATTTTTATAATAATTTTATTATAGATTATATATATGTAAATAAATACTAAAAAAGCTCACTAGTGTGAGCTCATTTAGTTTTAATATTTTTTTGGCTTATTTTAGTGAAACACCATTGATTTGGTCTTCGATACCCCATGATGGTGTATTTAATTCAAATCCTTCAACCCTTGGTGTATAACCTGTGTGGAATAGGTTTGAGTAAAGTGGGATTTGTGGTAGGTAATCATTGTACCAAATTTGGAATTCTTCCCAGTTATCTAGGTATTGTTCTCTTTCTTCTGGTGGAGTTTGACGTAATTTTACTGTCAATTCATCCGCCTTTGGATCATTTGTCCTAGATTTGTTGTCATTACCTTCTGAGTGGTATTGACCCCATGGGTCATATACTTCATCAAATTGTTGAGCCATTGAGAATGCTGTGTATTCTGCATCTTCTTCTGGGAATACATAATACTCTTGAAGGGTTGGGAATGATCCAGCTGTGATGTTATATTCCATACCTGCTTGTTTTGCATTTACTGGTAGTTGACTGTTCATTAGACCTGTGATTGGTGATTCTTCTGAACCATATTGGTTTACAACAAGTTTTTCACCGTTTTCATCGTATCTATAGTAGTCAAATCCCTCTGCATCAGCATTAAATGCTTCTTCAGCTTTTGCGCGATCCCAAGGAGTTGTTCCATCTGCTTCAAATTTGTATGGTGAATTATCAAGTAATTCGTTAGCTGTATCGATATTTAATTGATAGTTTGTAAACTCTGGATTTCCTTCAAGATCTGCTCCTCTATCTTGGTACATCCATTGGCTAAGACCATATGCACCGTTTGTTACTACCCCATAACCACCTGCAAATGATTGAACGAATGTGTTTCTATCCATTAGGTGAGCGATAGCTTGGCGTACTTCTTTGTATTGAGTTGTTCCTCTATCTGTTAAGAAGTTAAGTGAACCGTAACCATTTCTTTCAAATGAGTTTAGTTTGATTTTGCCAGCTTCTTCTGCTGCCTTCATCTTATCGATTTTGCCGCCGTCACCCTCATGTTGCCATACGTCGATATCACCATTTTCTAGTAGGTCAACAGCAATATTATCATTTACGTATTGAACAATGATGTTTGGTATTGTAGCTTTTTCTCCTTTAAAGTTTCCTTGGTATTCAGGGTTTAGAGAAAGTTTAACCATGTTGTTGTTGTATTCATCAAATTTGTATGGTCCTGCAACTACACTTGGTGCTGTTCTATATTCGTTATATACATTTAGCATAGCTTGTTCGATAAGTTGCTCTGTTGGGTCAACTTCACCGTCAAGTTTTTCTTGAAGGCCTGCTATTTGTTCTTCATGAGCAGCTTTTTCTTCTTCTGATGCATCTGCTTCTACTTCTTTGAACTCTTCGTTTGCTCTATCGATTTGTTCTTGAACAGAGTCTTTGTATTTTTGAATTTCTTCTTCGCTTGGCTGATAACCATCTTTAGCTACTAATTTTTTACCATCTTCGCTTACTGCTAGGTTTTCAGAAACTGCATGCATTGGGAAAGCTGGTCTAGCTGCTAGGTATTTTTCGTAGTAGTAAGGAAGTTGTTCAGCATCAATTGTGTATTTGAATGTGTGATCATCAACTTTTTCTACTGCTTCAAAAGTATCAGATTCACCTGAGTGATAAGCTTCCTTGCCCTTACCAAATAGGTCTCCTGGGTTTACTGAACCTGTTAAAGGCATAAACTCTGGGTGGGTAAATAGTAGTGAGTAGAAGATATAATCATCAGATGTTAGCTCTTCTCCATCAGACCATTTTAAACCTGGTTTAATTTTGAATGTATAGGTTCTTGAACCATCTTCATTATCTGTTGTTTCTGGTTCACCTTCAAGTACTGCTGAGTTTTCTAGCCACTCACCATTTTCATCAACAATCATGGTTTTAAAACTGTTTGATCCTTCGATACCTAGTAATTTTCTGATTGCAACATCATATGCAGAGTTTTGCCAACCTTCAAAAAAGTCACCAGAAAATTCTGCACTACCGATAACAAGGGTGTCATCACTTGTTTGTGCTTCGAAGTTTTCTAGTTCTGCTTGGCTTTCAGCATCTTCTTCGCCTTCGGCGTTATCAGCTGCTTTATCGTCTTCTTTATTTTCTTCTTCTGCTTTATCATCAGCATTTTCATCTACTTTTTCATCTGTAGTTTCTTCTGCTTTATTTTCTTCAGTAGAATCTGTAGAAGTTGTTGCTGAATCTGTACTTCCTCCACAAGCTGTTAGGGTTGTTGCCAGTCCTAAAGCCATTAGTGAAGAAAAAACTTTTTTCATTTTCACTTTGCATATCCTCCATTGTTTGTGATATCAGATATTTTATGCTAAAACAAACAATTTGTCAATACTTAATATTATTTTTTATTAATTGATATGTATATTTATTTATATAATTGTTTGAAACATCAGTGTTAAAATAAGATCCTTGAAAATATTTCCACAATCCTTTACTATGATATCTTATAAAAGGCTTTGAAATTTCAAGGTTTATTAGGTAGTTATAAATTTTTGAAAAATATCAACTAAGTACTAAGCTATCTACCTTTTAAGAAATTTTTAATTTTTATAAAAGGGTTTTCATTAAAATTTATTTTTAGCCTTAGATGTTACCCCATGCTTTTAAGGATAAAGCAAATAACTTATAGAAAAATTTTCCCACAAAAAAACACCCCAAGCAGAGCTTAGAGTGTTAAAATTTTATATTATTTTCTATTTATATAAGTCCCGCTAGAGTTTGCTCCTACTAGTCTATAGTATTTTACTGGTAGGCCTCTACCATCTCCCATGTAGCCTTTTCTAGGTGTTACAGCAACACCATTTTTACCATAGGTCATGTGGATGATAGTATCTTCGTGTGGGTTTAGGATAAATCCTGTATGTCCTGCAGCTCCCATAGATCCACCTGGTGTACCTGCTACGAAAATATCTCCGTATTGACGTTCATTTTCGCTGATTTCATACATAACAGTACCCTTTGCTCCCATTTGGAATAAGGTTTCTGTATTTCCTACCCAAGTATCTTTATTTAAGAAACCACCATGGATAAGAGCTCTATAAACTGCTGATGAACAGTCTGCTTGGGTTGCAGAGTTTCTGCCAGCTCCCATATTATAGGTCATTTTTTTATCTCTTGCAGCGAACATCCATTCAATTACCTTATCAAGATTTTTTTCTCCAGGAAGGACGTTATCTTCTTTTGTCGCTATACCATTAGCATCTACTGTATATACTACTCCCTTTTGAGTTACAGTTTGGTTTGGTGTTAGACCATTTGCTGTAAAGTAGTAGTAGTTATTATCTATTTTCCAAACACCTTCTTTTACATATCCTGCTTCGTTGGTGTGGTATTTTTTGCCATCAAGTTCTACCCAAGAGTTTTTAACAACTGTTGCTAGGCCTTTTGAGTCTGATTTGTAAAATTTACCAGCAGAAATAGATGATGTGTTTTGAGCTAGTTTACCTGTGCCATCAAATACGTAAAGGTTGTTGTTTATGTTTTGTGCACCTTTTACGATTTTTCCATCATTACCTGATCTATATGTATATCCACCAAGGCTAAACCAACTATTTGCTTGGTTGGTTGCTACACCATTTTGGTCTACTAGGTAATATTTATCACCAGCTAAAAGTTTTTTATTTGGTGAAAGGGTTCCTTTTTCATCAAAGTAGTATGATTTGTTGCCAATTCTTGCAACACCTTTTAATAATTTACCATCATTGTCGTTGTAGTATTTGCTATTGTTGATTGTAACCCAGCTATTTGTTGGAGCAGTCATTGATCCATCATTGCCTAGTTCGTAGTAAGATTCGTTTGTTACAATTCTTTTGTTTCTTTGTAATTCACCGTTGTTATTAAAGTAATATTTTTTATCTTTAATTTGAGCAATACCCTTTGTTAGGCTGCCCTCTTCGTTCATGTAGTAGATATTTTCGCCAATACGACCCCAAAGAGTTTTTGGGTTTGTTGCATTGCCGTCTTTATCAATTTCATAGAATTTGTCTTTTACGATAACATTTGAACCTTTTACAAGCTTGTTATCTTCGTAATATTTTGTAGAATCTCCCTCATAAACAAAGTATCCTGTTCCTTTTGGAGCATAGTAATTTGTTTGGTTAAGGTCAGCTTCTTCTTGTTCTTTAGTTTGATCAGATTTATTTGTATTTTCTTCTACTGTTTTTTCTGCTGCTGGTTTTTCATTTTCGGTTGATGATTCGCTTGTTTTGCTAGCTTCTTCGCTAGAAGCTGGTTGGTAGTCTTCTTTTAAAGCGTCATCTAGGTTAGTGTTGTCATAGTAGATTACATCATCTAAGTTGTCGCTAGATGGAGTTTGTACTTCTTCTTCTATTTTTTCTTCTTGCGGATTTAATTCAACTTCAAAATCAGCTTCTAATTTAATAGAATCTGTTTCTTTAAATTCTGTGGTATCTTCTTGTGGTTTAAGGCTTTGGGTTTGGTCGATAGATTCATCGGTAGGTAAAGCTTGATTGTCGTAGTTGATAGTTTCGCTAGAATTAGCTTTAGAATTTTTGTTTGTTGCTTCTAAATTTTCATCTGTTTCGGTTTCGTAATTGTCTAAATTAGTCGACTTGCTCGGTTCAACATTTAGGTCATACCCCTCATCAGCATATGATTTATCAGCTGTAGTAACAGCAGTGGATACAAATAATGTTGAGGCAAGTAACAATGTCTTATTAATTTTATTTCTTATTTTTTTCATTATTCTTCCTCACTCTATATTACAATATTATTACAAATTATCTGTCTGTTTTTAATCACTGACCTTATTATAATCTATTTTTTTAGTAATTGCAACAAAAAGGTTACAAATTTTGTAAATTTCCCTAGATTTCTCAGCTACAATAGTTAAAATTTAGTTACAATTGGCCTTATAGCTATTCAAAATTAGCGAAATATAGTAAAATAAAAGCAATCAAGGAGGCCCTTATGACAAATAAAAAAATTATACTAGCCCTAGGACTAGTTCTTAGCTTAAGTGCGTGCAGCCAAGATGCCAATAAGGATAATGCTGTTACAGAAGAAACCATCTCCCAAGCCCTAGACGGTCCGGTAGAAAAAGATGTAGTAGCAGATAATGATGAAAAAACAAAGGAAAAAGAAACTAAAGAAGAAACAACAAAGGATGCCGATGATTTAACTACATGGCGTGATATGATTGTAGATATAGGAGAATTTTCCCCAACCCTTGTAAAAAACTTAACCGATAGTGACCTAGAAGAACTAATTAAAAATGCTAACGAATTAAGTGAAGAAACAGGATATTGGGATGCCAAAGACTTTGTTTTCCAAGAGTTAGGAAAAAGCTATCCTGAATTATCAAACAAATTCCCGCTAGATTCTATAGAAAATAGATACAACCAAGAAGCTGCAGAAGAAGGCGACTATAAAGGAATGTTTGATCACGAAAGACAACTAATGATAGATATGGGCTATCCATCCTATGATGTGTGGGCAATAGATGATAAAACAGTCCAAGATGCCTTCCATGAAGCTTACGAAAATGATATAGACTTATACTATGAAGACTATATAGCAAAAGCTGGAGAAATACTTTTTGGAGAAGACGAAGAAGAAGTAGAAACAGATAGCGATAGTCAACCAGCAACTAGCAATCAAGAATCAACAGCTACAAGCAAAAAAAATAAAATTAAAAAATATGGATCAAGTCAAACAGACTACGATGCCATAAAATCTAACCTAGTTCAATATTACGAATTTAGCCCAGCAAGTGTAAACCAAATGACCAACGAAGACATAGACATAGCCTATACCAGAGCTCTAGAAAGACTTGAAGAAACAGGAACAGGTGATATAGGACTAATATTTGAAGAACTAGGAAATATGTTCCCGGGAGCATCAACCATGTATCCAGGAGAAGCAACAGAAGAAAATTAGGGAAAAAACACCAATCTCCTCTATATATAATAGAGGGGATTTTTTATTATCTAAAAATCTCTTAAAAATGGTATAGTAAACCATAGCGCTAAATAAAGATTAAAACAAAAAAGGATTTTGAGAAAACCCTACAAAATAAAAAAGAATTCGCGGAGCGAACTTCTACTGCTCATTGCCCTCCGCAGGAGCAGAGGGGGTGAAATGGGTCGGGGGTCCGGGGACATAAAAGCCCATTGATTTTGGGCTTTTATGCCGAAAACTAAATGCGATAGCATGAAAAGCTTTTAGAAAGTAAGTTTTCGTGGGCCAGAGGGGCCTGTCCTCTATAAGCCGGACGGGCTAATTTCCCCTACGGCCCTGCTCCCCGGTATTCGAAGTAATAAACTAAATATTTAAATTAAATTTAGTTACCAAACAAAAATTAAATACAAAAAAATTTTAATCAAAAATATTTAGCAAAATATTTAAAACAAGGAGACCTATGGCAGTGATAGTTTTAGCTGGAATGATTGCAGCAGGCAAGTCCACCGTATCAGCAAGACTTGCAAAAGAGCTAAAAACAGACCTAATGATAGAGCCAGTAGATGATAATCCCATCCTACCTCTCTACTACAACAATAAAGAAAAATACGCATTTTTGCTTCAAATATACTTTTTAAATGAAAGATTCAAATTAATCAAGCAGGCCCTAAAAAATAATAAAAACGTCCTAGACCGCAGTATCTTTGAAGATGAACTGTTTACCAGGATAAATCTCATGGAAGGTAACATCACCCAGGTAGAATACGACGTTTACAAAGACCTTTTAGACAATATGCTAGAAGAAATAGAAGATATGCCAAAAAAAGCCCCAGACCTTTTAGTATATCTAGATATAAGTTTTGACAAATTTTTAGAAAACCTAGGCAAACGCGGAAGAGCCTTTGAACAAATCGACGAAAACACAGAAAAAGGCCAAAAAGACCTAGCCTATTTTAAACTCCTTCACAGTGAATACCAAAAATGGTATGAAGATTATAACTACAGTCCAAAAATAGCTATAGATATGAATAAATACGATGTAAACGACCCAGATGATTGGGATGAAGTTTTTAAAATGATAATGGCTGCCTTTGATGAGAGTATAAGAGAGCAAGAGAGAAATAAATAAAAATAAACCCATAGGATACCTATGGGTTTTCTTGTGCAAAATATTATTTTTGATTTGTCAAATCTTGGTACATTTTCATAAGCTCAGCCACACACTCTGACTCAGTCATAGTACGCCAGTCAAAACCATAGGCTTCCATAACTGCTTTGTCATTTTCTTGGTGGGCACGGCGAAGTTCTACTGGCATAGTAAGTTCATCGTATAAGTCTGCCAATGATGATGTTGGATAAAGGTTACGGGCATCAAGAATGGCTTGGCCAGTTTTTTCTATTTTTTGTTTTTGTTCTGAACTTGGGTCTGGCCATGGGAAGTTGTTGTAGACAATGCCTTTTGAATATCTATAGTCACTTTTTAATCTTCCTGCTACTGATCTCATCCAACCCATATGAACATTAGATATAATCACTCCTAATATATACAAATCAGCATCTGGAATTATTAATGATTCATCACTTGCTATAACATTGCCTGGTAAAAAACCTACAGGAATATATCTTCGTCTTTGTGAAGAAACTCTCGGAATCATTAAAAATGGAATCCCAACAGGCTGCGTTATTTGAGCAAATCTTGTTGGAAATTCTGCCATTTTTCTTGTTGAAGCAGCTTTAGAGTTTAGTCTCATATCCCTTACTGATTGTATCCTCTTTATTATTGTTGGTGATTTTCTTAATTCATTCGGCTCAGCATCTACTAACCACAAGCAATATCTTTTCTTGTTATTTATATATTCAGCAGCTCCTAAATATGGATGAATCCATTTCTCTGATATAGGTTCCTCATCTATAAGTCGTTTCTTTTCTTCATCATTTAAAATAAACCCACCACCATCTCTAGGCATATTTCCAAAGGACATTTTTGGTGACTCACATATAGGTTTTGTTCGATTCTTAATAAAAGCTTCACTTGCCTCAACTAAATATCCATTAATTTTATTAGCTAATTTTACTTTATCATTAATATATAAATACTTATAATTATCATAATCATTGTTCTTATTAACAAAACCAATTATAACTACATGAACATTAGCCTTTAATGTTGCTTCACTATTCCATTTAAATGTATCGTAAGCAAATATAATTTGGACATCATATTCTTCAACTAAATGTTTCCAATATATGCCAGGATGCATTCCTTGTGTTATCGAATTAGTAGATACAAAAGCTGTTCGTATATTTGGTCTTTTTTGCATTATAATTGCAGCTTTTTTATACCATGCTGTTACATAGTCTAGCTCACCCACACCCTTTATATCACCATATATATTACGTATTTCATTTTTTTGAATTTGTGTCATCCACATTCCACCCACAAAAGGCGGATTTCCCATTATATAATTCAAATCATTTTTATCAATTACTTCTTCCCAGTCCATCCTTAAGGCATTGCCTTCTACTATATTGGCGTAGGATTTTAGGGGTAGGAAGTCTATATTTGCATGGATGATTTCTTCTGTTTCTTTCATCATCTGGTCTTCTGATATCCATAGGGCAGTTTTTGCTACTGTTACTGCAAAGTCATTTATTTCTGTCCCATAAAATTGGTCAAGGCTAACTTTGATAGGATTTTCTACATCTCCCATAAATATTTGATCACCAAAACGGGTTTTGATGGCTTCATTTTCTAGTTTTCTAAGGGATATATAAGTTTCTGTCAAAAAGTTTCCACTACCAGCTGCTGGGTCTAGGAATTTTATATTGGCTAGTTTATTTTGAAAGGCCTCTAGCTTATTGTTTCTTATTTTTTCTGTCTTTATGGCCTTGATTTGGTCAAATTCATCTATTAAGTCATTTAAAAACAAGGGATCAATTACCTTGTGGATATTTTCTATGGATGTGTAGTGCATTCCTCCTGCACGTCTGGTTTCTGGGTTTAGGGTGGATTCGAATACTGACCCAAAGATGGTTGGTGATATCTCGCTCCAGTCAAAGCCACGGCTGGCTTTTTCTAAAATAATATCGCGGATAAAGGGATTTAGCCTTGGTATTTCTATATTTTGCTCAGCAAATAAGCCTCCATTTACATAGGGAAAGGCTAATAAGTCTGGGTCAAGGTAGGGATCTCTTTTATCTTCGGGCTGATTTAGGATATTAAATAGGCTTATAAGGGCACTTCTAAAGGTATTTTCATCAAATTTTGCCAGATAATCATGGAACATATTGTGGTGGCCAAATAGTCCTGCATCTTCTGCATAAAAGCAAAATACTAGGCGGACACATAGGATATTTAAGTCCTTTAGGGTCTGTGGGTCTTTAGGATTGTTGTATTCTTTTAAAAGGGCATCATAAAGAAAACCTACTATCTCTCCAGCTTTTAGGGATATTTCCATTTCTTTGATGATGTTTTCATCCTTTTTATCTACCAAAAAGTTCATCCTGTATGCTTCTTCTGGCAAATCTTCTAGGAGAATTTTTTCTGGTTCTCCGGTTGGCTTTTCCATATCGTAGATATAAAATTCTTTAAAATTGCTGGTTACAATCCACCTTGGTCTTTGTGAGTAGGGCAATTCTGCTGAGTATCTTTTTGCTTGTTGGAAGGGAGATAGGAGTGACTTATCTGATTGCAATATCGCCTTATCCAAACTCTTATTTCTAGATTTTTGCTCTATTAGGACATGGGTTTTAGGGATTATTATATCTATAAAAGATGCATTATCTATAACTACTTTTTCTTCAAATCTGACATAGGAGGTCGGCTGATCTACGCCATATACATTTTGGAGTAAGTCTAACCAAAATCTCTGACTCTCTGCCTTTTCATTGCCAAGCCCACGCCACCTTTCTACAAATTCTTTTGCTTTTTGCTTTTGCTCTCTCTGATTCAAATTTCCACCTCTTTTCCTATTTATTATAGCATAGGTAAAATGTCTCTCAAAATTCGATTTAGGATTATAAGTAGGTATAATATATCCTAAATAAGGAGGCTAAATATGAAAATAGATACAAGAACTATGGTTTCAATAACTGAAGCTAATCAAAATTTTTCAAAAGTCGCTAGATTGGTTGATGAAATGGGATCTGCAGTCATTATGAAAAACAATGCTCCAAAGTATGTAATTCTTGAATTTAATCAAGATGATGATTTTGAGTATATTAGCTATGAGGAGCTTATGAAGGTGCATAAAAAATTATGTAAAATTAATGAAGAGGCTTACAGGAAATTATCAGAATGAAATAAATTAATAACGAAAATATAACTTCAACCCTACACTTATTAGGAAAAAGTATGTTGAAAAAATTATATTAAAAAAATTATATTAAAAAATCAGACCTCAATTGAAGTCTGATTTTTTTTATTTATTATTTATCCTAAAACATACCCATTTTATCTTGGGATCCATCAATCATGATGTTTTTAACTTGGGTGTATGCATCTAGGGCTAGTTTGTCTGTTTCACGGCCGATTCCTGATTCTTTGTAGCCACCGAATGATGAGCCTGCTGGGAATTGGTTGTAGGTGTTTACCCACACTCTTCCTGTTCTTACGCCGTTTGCTACTTTCATGATTCTGTAGATATCATTTGAGTAGATACCGCCTGCTAGACCGTATTTGCTGTCGTTGGCTTTTTTGATTACATCTTCTTCGTCTGTGAATTTTTCTACTACTACTACTGGACCAAAGATTTCTTCTTTTACTGCATCATTATCTGCTGGCACGTTTGCAAGAATGGTTGGTGCAAAGAAGGCTCCTTTGTCTAGGCCATTTTTTGTTAGTGGGTGACCACCTGTTAAGACTTCTCCACCGCCTGCTTTTGCTTTTTCGATAAATTCTTCTAGTACTTCAAATCTTTGCTTATCTCTTAAAGCTCCCATTTGTGTTTCTGGGTCTAGTGGGTCGCCTACTTTTACATTTTCAAAGGCTTTTACTAGTTTTTCTACAAATTCATCATAGATTGTCTCTTGAACAAATAATCTAGAACCTGCTGAGCATACTTCTCCTTGGTTAAATAGGATACCAAGTTGTGCTCCCTCGATTGCTTTTTCCATATCGCAATCATCAAATATTACGTGAGCTGATTTTCCACCTAGTTCTAGGGTAACTGGGATTAGGGCTTCTGCTGCTGATACTGCTATGTGACGGCCAACTGCTGTTGATCCTGTAAAGGCAAGTTTATCAAAGCCTGGATGGTGTTGGAGATATTCTCCTGTTACTGATCCTTTTCCTGTTACAAGGTTAATAACTCCTTTTGGTACTACATCTTCGATTAATCTCATTAGTTCTAGGATAGAAAGTGAAGTATGGCTTGATGGAGAGATTACTACAGTATTTCCTCCTGCTATTGCTGGAGCTAGTTTCCAAGCTGCCATTAGCAGTGGGAAGTTCCAAGGAATCATTTGTCCTACTACTCCGTATGGTTCACGTTTTCTAATTGAAACAAATCTACCATCTAGTTTTGTAATTTCATCTTCATCTGCTCTAAGTACTGCTGCAAAGTATTTAAAGTGGTCAGCTACTAGAGGGATATCTCCATTTAGTGTTTCACGGATTGGTTTACCATTATCCATTGATTCTAATTTTGCTAAATATTCTCTATTTTCATCAATTTTTGCCGCTATATCTAAAAGTAGTTGTACTCTTTGCTCTTTGCTCCATGAGCCGTATTCGCCTTCAAAGGCTTTGCGAGCTGCCTCAACTGCTTTGTCTACGTCTTTGTCATTTGCTGCTGCAAATTCTCCTAATTTTTCACCTGTTGATGGGCTAATGATGTCAATATATTGATCGCTTTCTGGTTTTACCCACTCGCCCCCTATAAAAAGTTCATATCTATCTAAAGTTTGCATATGTCCTCCTGATTTTTAATTTGCGCATCTGATACTTATTATCAATTTTACCCCTTAAAAACATTTAATAAACGATAGTTAAATTTTTAATAAGAAATAAATATAAAAATCCACGGCTGGGCCGTGGACTACATGCTTTCCATTTTCTCTAGTTCTAGAGTAAATTTTTGGAGTATTTTCTTTTCTATTCTTGAAACAGTCATTTGGCTAATATCTAAAGTTTCTGCTATATCAATTTGGGTGCGGCCCTCATAGTATCTTAGCTGCAGGATTTCTTTTTCTAGATCATTTAGCCTTGCTGTAGACTTATCTATAAGATCTGATAATTCTACTGAATCAAAGTTTCTATCTTCTTCGCCTATCATATCAGCAAGGTCTATGGAATTTTCTCCCTTTTGAACTTGGTATTTCATATCAAGACTTTGTGGAGCATATACTTTACTTGCTTCCATGGTTTCTAGTATGGTTTCCTCATCTTCTCCTAGGTAATCTGCTATATCTTTTACTGTTGGAGTTCTTTGTAGTTCTTGAGGCAACACTTTTTTGGCGTTATTTATTTTTTTATAAAGGTTTTGGATACGTCTTGGAACTCTTATTACCCAACCCTTATCCCTAAAGTAGCGTTTTAACTCTCCCATAATTGTTGGAGTGGCAAAAGAAGAAAATTCGTAGCCCTTACTTGGGTCAAATCTTTCTACTGCATAGATAAGACCTAGACTTGCTACTTGGTAGAGGTCTTCTTTTTCGATACCCTTACCTACATACTTGTTTGATAAAATATCTACAATATACATGTGCTCTTCAATAAGCTCATCACGCAATTTTATATCGCGTGTTTCATAGTATTCTTCAAACTTTCTTTTTATCTCTTCTTTATATTCTTTATCATTTTTATCTGGCTGTTTTTTAGCTGTCATTATATAGCCCTTTTTATGATTTTGATTGCTCCATCGCTTATATCAACTTCATCTGCTAGCTCTTTTAAAATCAAATCACGCATTTTTAGTGCACGCTCATCCAGGGTCTTATCCTTACCTAGGACCTTGATTTCTATATTTTTTTCTGCTGGTAAAAACTCGATTGTTACATCAGTATCGGATAATTTGTAGTTGATAGCCTCGCTAACAACTACTCTTAAATCTTCTACCTCTTCTATGTTAAAGCCTAGGTCACTGGCAAGGGATGCAGTGAAAAGTCTAATTGATTTTATATAAAGTTTTTTAGGTGGGATTGTTATGCTGATTTTCTCCATCTTCTACTCCATATCAAATAGATCTGTTAAATCAGTTATTCTAAATAGTTTTACAATATTGTCTTTGGCATTGATTATTTTTATTTCTTTATCATTGTCATTTACCATTTTATAAATGTTCATAAACATACCAAGGCCTGTTGAATCAAGATAGTCTAGCTCTTTTAAGTCAATAGTTATATCTTTATTTGAATCTATCTCTTCTTCTATAAAGCTTTTAAATTCATCTTCTGAATATACATCTAAATCGCCGATTAGTTTAATGGTTTGGATATCATCTGTTTTTTCAATTTTTTTATCAAACATTTTCTTCCTCTACTTCTACTCCTAAACTAGCATCATATTTAGCAACTGATACGATTTTGTCTGACTCATCCTTTAGATTTTTAAGGGTAACTCCCATGGTATTTCTACCTGTAGTTGATATATCTTTTGCTGTTATTCTAATCATATCACCATTTAGGGATACCATCAATACATCATCGTCTAAATCTACTGGTAGGGTATCTACTACACAACCTGTTTTTTCTGTAACCTTATGGCATCTGATTCCTTTTCCACCCCTATTTTGGTTGCTAAAGTTATTAAAGGATGTTTTCTTACCAAAACCATTTTCTGTTACAACTAAAAGATAGGTTTCATCTCCCTTGATATTCATTGCTACTACTTCATCATCTTCATTTAGTTTTATAGCGCGAACACCACGAGCTTGGCGGCCCATGCTTCTTACATCTTCTGTATTAAATTGGATAGTCATACCATCCTTAGTTGAAATAATTAATTCTTCTTCTTTTTCTATATGGCGGGCAGATATTAGTTTATCTCCCTCTTCTAGGCCAATGGCTATGATTCCATTTCTTTGGATAGATGTAAAGTTATTGGCATCAGTTTTCTTAATTTTACCATATTTTGTTTGAAGTACTATCTGATCATCTTCACTTAGGACAGAAAGTGGCATAATTTCTGTGATTTTTTCACCCGAATTTAGGGATAAAATATTAATTATCGCTTGTCCTCGGCTAGTACGAGATCCTTTTGGGATTTCGTAACCCTTTAGGCTATAAACTCTACCAAAGGAGGTAAAGAATAGTAAATCTTCGTGGGTGTTTGTTGTCATGATGCGTTTGATAAAGTCATCTTCTTTGGTATTTGCAGCTGAAATACCCTTACCACCACGATTTTGTACCTTATAGGTATCTACTGGTAGGCGTTTGATGTAACCATCATTAGTTAGAGTAATTAAGATATCTTCTTCTTCAATTAGCTCCTCGATATCTATATCCCCTTCATCAGCTACAATTTTAGTACGACGAGCATCACCGTATTTTTCCTTAATTTCTAAAAGTTCTTCTTCGATTAATTCGATAAGTTTGTCTTCTGATTCTAGTATGCCTACAAGATAGTTAATAGTTTCTTCAAGTTCTTTGTTTTCAGCATTTAGCTTTTCGATTTCTAGACCTGATAGGCGTTTTAATCTCATATCTAGGATAGCTTGGGACTGAAGGTCTGTTAGACCAAATCTTTCTAGGAATATCCCCTTAATTTGATCATCATCATAGGATGAACGAATGATTTTAATAATCTCATCGATATTATCAATAGCAATTATTAAACCTTCTACTATGTGTTTACGAGCCTTGGCACGGTCTAGGTCAAATTGAGTTCTACGAGTTACAACATCTTTTTGGTGGTCGATGTAGTATTTTATAAGTTCTTTTAGGGTTAAAACTTGTGGAATACCATCAACTAAGGCTAGGTTTATAATACCAAAGGTTGTTTCTAATTGGGTGTATTTATAAAGGTTATTTAAAACGATATTTGCATTTGAATCGCGTTTAATCTCTATTACGATTCTCATTCCCTTTCTATCAGATTCATCTCTGATATCAGAAATACCGTCTATTCTCTTATCTTTTACAAGGTCAGCAATTTTTTCTATTAGCCTTGCCTTATTTACCTGATAAGGAATTTCTGTGACTATTATCCTCTCACGATTTTTCTTAAAGGGTTCTATTTCTGCAATACCACGTATTTTTACTTTTCCACGACCTGTTTTATAGGCATCCTTAATCCCCTTTCTACCAAGGATTTTTGCCCCTGTTGGAAAGTCTGGTCCTTTTATAATTTCGTTTAAGTCTTCTATGGAAATTTCAGGATTTTTCATGTAGGCAATGGATGCATCTATGGACTCATTTAGGTTATGAGGAGCCATATTTGTTGCCATACCTACAGCTATCCCACTAGATCCATTTACTAAAAGATTTGGAAATCTAGATGGTAAAACTATTGGTTCTTTTTCTTCTTCATCGAAGTTTGGCATAAAGTCTACGGTATCTTTGTTGATATCGCGTAGCATTTCTTTGGCAATCTTTGACATACGTACTTCTGTATAACGCATAGCAGCTGGGTCATCCCCATCTACTGAACCAAAGTTACCTTGGCCTTGGGCTAGAGGATATCTAGTTGAGAAATCTTGAGCAAGTCTTACTAGGGCATCATAGATTGCAGAGTCACCGTGAGGGTGATACTTACCCATTACTTCCCCAACAACTCTGGCTGATTTTCTAGTTGGTTTATTTGGATCAAGACCTAGGCCTTCCATACCATAAAGAATTCTTCTATGAACTGGTTTTAGTCCATCGCGCACATCTGGCAGGGCACGGGAAACTATAACTGACATAGAATAATCTAGGTAGGCATCCTTCATTTTATCTTCTAGGTCAACATTTATAATATTATGTTCATTATTTATTTCTATCATCTTGCCTCCTATACGTCGATATTAGTTACGTATTTGGCGTTTTCTTCTATAAATTCACGTCTTGGTTCTACTTTTTCTCCCATAAGTAGGCTAAAGGTATCATCTGTGCTTGTTGAATCAGCATCTGCAGTAACTCTAAGCAATACTCTATTATCAGGATTCATAGTAGTTTCCCAAAGCTGTTCTGCATTCATTTCCCCAAGACCCTTATAACGGTTAATTTTATAATTTGCCCCATCAAGGTCTTTTAGAACTTTATCACGTTCATTATCTGAATACACATAGCGCTCAGTTCTACCGTGGGTTATTTTGTATAAAGGTGGTTGGGCAACATAAATGTGGCCTTCATCTACTAATTCTCTCATGTACCTATAGAAAAATGTTAAAAGTAGGGTACGGATGTGGGCACCGTCGACATCGGCATCTGTCATGATGATGATTTTGCCGTATCTTAATTTTGATCTATCAAAGTCTTTGCCTATGCCTGTGCCAAAGGCTGTTATCATCGCCTTAATCTCTTCTGAGTTTAAAATCCTATCTAATTTTGCTTTTTCTACATTTAAGATTTTTCCTCTTAGGGGAAGTATAGCTTGGATTCTATTATCACGGCCACCCTTGGCAGAACCACCAGCTGAGTTACCTTCGACGATAAAGATTTCATTTTCATTTATATCTGTTGATTGGCAGTCAGCAAGTTTTCCTGGAAGGGTTGCGCTATCTAAAATAGATCTTTTGCGAGTTAAGTCCCTTGCTTTTCTTGCAGCTTCTCTGGCTCTTCTGGAAGATAGGGCCTTATCTAAGATAGTTGATGCAACTTTTGGGTTTTCTTCTAAAAAGGCTTCTAATTTTTTAGAGAAAAATGTATCCACAGCTCCCCTTACTTCTGAGTTACCAAGTTTTGCCTTGGTTTGTCCCTCAAATTGAGGTTCTGATATTTTTACAGAAACTATAGCTGTCATACCCTCACGAACATCTTCCCCTTGGAGGTTATCTTCGTTTTCTTTTAAGAATTTATATTTACGGGCATAATCATTTACTCCACGGGTTAGGGCTGACCTAAATCCTGATAGGTGGGTCCCACCTTCTGGAGTTAAAATATTATTGGCAAAGGTTAAAATATTTTCACTATATGAGTCTGTATATTGAAAGGCAATTTCTATTTCTGTATCTTCTTGGCTACCTACAAAGTGTGGGACAGTTTCCATTATTGGATCTTTGTTGCGGTTTAGATACTCAACAAATTCTCTAACTCCACCATCGTATTTAAAGGTTTGGCTATACTCATCGCGTTCATCTTCAAAGATAATTTGGACACCAGAGTTTAAAAATGCCATTTCACGAAATCTACGTTCTAGAGTTTTTTTGTCAAACTCAGTTGTTTCAAAGATTTCGCTATCTGGTTTAAAGGTAATGGTTGTACCAGTTTCGTTAGTATCTCCTATTATTTCTAGATCACTTGTAGCTACACCACGCTCAAAGCTCATCCTATAAATGTGGCCATCTCTTTTTACTTCAGCTATTAAATATTCTGAAAGAGCATTTACTACTGAAACCCCAACCCCGTGGAGTCCACCTGAAAATTGGTAGGCAGATGAGTCAAATTTACCCCCTGCGTGAAGAACTGTTAAAACAGTTTCTAAAGTAGATTTGCCTGTTTGTGGATGTTCTTTTACTGGGATTCCTGATCCATCATCTTCTACACTTACTATATTATCTGCTGATACAGTTACTTTTATGTAATCACAACGACCTGCAAGAGCCTCATCCACTGAGTTATCTACTACTTCATAAACTAAGTGGTGAAGACCCTTCTCGCTTGTTGAACCGATATACATACCAGGTCTTAGTCGAACAGGTTCAAGTCCTTCTAAGACCTTGATATTACCGGCATCATAATTAGTTTCTGTCATATTCTTCCTTTCTTATCAAGCATTTAAAATCTTGCCTGCGGCAATTTTTTTAATGTTTGACTTATCTACCATGTCCAAGGACTTGGTGTTGGTAGCTGTAATTATTGTCTGAAAGCCCGCTAGATTTTCTAAAAGAAAGTGCGATCTTTTTTCATCTAGTTCTGAGAAAACATCATCAAACAAAATGACAGATTTTTCACCTGTCACTTCCATAATTAGTTTTACTTGGGCAAGTTTGATATTTAAAATGGCTGACCTTTGCTGGCCTTGAGATCCAAAGTTTTTGATTAGCCTATCATTTATGGATATGTCTATCTCATCCTTGTGGACTCCTCTTTGGGTGGTCATATATCTTAGGTCATCATTTCTTGCACTTATAAATTTATTATAGTAATCTTCATAGCTTCTAGCAGCAATATCTGGATTATAGGTTAATCTTAAATCTTCCTTGCTAGCTGAAAGTTTACTATGGTATTGATTTGCAAATTGATCTATTATTTTTATAAATTTGGCCCTGCGTTTATAAATCTTAAAGCCATACTTGGTAAGTTCCTTATTATAGGCCTCTAATTGCTGGTTAAAATAAGGAGATTTTTGATTTTTTAAAAGCTTATTTCTCTGATAAATTAACTTATCATATTCTTTTTTAGTGGTTTTGTAGGCAAAATCAATTGATATTATGATTTCATCTATCAAATCACGCCTAAGGTTTGGACCTTCCTTTATAATTAGCAGGTCTTCTGGAGTAAATAAGACCAAAGAAAAAAGAGCCTTTAAATCTTTGTTCCTCTCATATTTTACTCCATTTACGCAAATTTTCTTTTCCCCATCCTCTATATCTACCAAAACCTTCTTAAAATACCTATCTTTTCTAATAAGGCCCTTAAGTGTCATTTCTTCTTTGCCAAAGCTTATGATGTCCCTATCGCGGATTTTTTTAAAGCTGGTGGCATTGGCTAGGTAGTAGAGGGATTCTAAAAGATTAGTCTTACCCTGGGCATTGTCTCCCAAAAAAATATTTATACCATCATTAAAATTTACAAATTGATTGTGATAATTTCTAAAATTTTTAATCTCTATTTCACTTATCCACATTATATAATTGTTATACTTATATCATCAAAGATAACCCTATCTCCCTTGTATAATTTTTTGCCAGGGATAAAGCAAGGCTCATCATTTAATAAAACACCTTCCTCTTTGATAATAAGTTTTGCAAGACCCCCTGAATGCACAAGTTGAGTTGCCTTTAGGAGGTCTTTTAGAGTTATCATCTCAGCTTCAAATTCTAAATTTTCCATAATCTTCCCTTTTAGTTTGCTAGTCTAACTGGTAAAACAAGGTAGGTAAATTCTTCATCTTCGTACTTGCTATCTACTGGATAGATAAGACAAGGATTTAAGGAAGATTTAAAGGTTAATTTTATCCTATCAGATTCATTGGCCTTTACACCTTCTTGCATATAACGAGCATTAAAGGCAATGTCTAAGTCTTCACCACTTTGTTCTGTTTCTATAACTTCTTTTACATCCCCTACTTCTGAGTTAGATTTTATAACCATGTGATTTTCTGCTATTTCTATTCTAATAAGATTTGCCTTACCTGGATCTGATAATACTTGCGCACGGTCAAGAGCTCGGGCTAGGCTATTTCTATCTAGGGTTACGGATGTATCTGAAATATCATTTATAATATTTCTATAATCTATAAAGTTTTTATCTATTACTCTGCAATACATTGTAGTAGATTCACTTTTAAATACTATGTCATTTTCATTTTTATAAATGTAGGTTGTATTATCATCTGAAATTATTCTAGACCACTCCATAAGAGATCTTTTTGGAATGATAAATTCACTATCTTCAAAGGCTGATGGATAGTCTATCTTATTTTTCTTTAAAGCCACCCTATAACCATCTAGGGCTACCATATTTAAGTAAGATTCTTTTAATTCAAACAAAATTCCTGTTAGAGCAAGCTTTGTTTCATCTATACTTGTTGCAAATTCTGTTTGAAGGATGGATCTTTTTAATTTATCATTGGCTATTTCTATAGGATCAGTATCTGGCAGGGTCAAATCTTGTTTTTCAAAATATTCAAAAGCAATTAGGTTAAAGTTTGAGTTTTGACTTTTGATATTTATCTTGCCATCTTTAATTTCTATTTTTACAGTATCATTTGGTAATTTTCTAATGATACCTGAAAATAGGTTGGCCTTTACAGCCATCTCACCTTCTTCTTTTACTAGGGCTGGGATAGAAGTTAAGATTGTTATCTCTCCATCAAAAGCAGTCAGTAAGAGTCTATCATCCTTAGCCTCGAAGTATATTAATTCATGAATTTGTATATTGGTATTTTTACTTACGGCCTTGCTTGCTATATTAATAGCATTCATTAGCTCATTTTGTTTTACTTCAATTTTCATAGTTGCTCCTCATATAACTATATATATTTAGTAGTATTAGTAGTAGGGGGTGTATATATGTGGATAAGTTAAGCTAATGTTTAAATATAGCTATAATTTTTCCAAAATCATTCTAGGAAAAGCCAAGGATAACTTTAGACTTTATCCACATATCCTTTTAGGAAAAATTAAAAAATAAATATTTTGACTTATCCACAAGCCTATCCCCAAGGATATACACATTTTACTCGGTAATTGACTTTCTTAAACCTTCTATTTCTTCCTTAAAATCAGGATTTAGATTCATTTCATCTTTTATTTTATCTATCCCATGCATAACTGTGGTGTGGTCACGGTCAAAAGCATTGGAAATAGTAACTAGGCTATCATCTAGGATATCACGGGCTAGATACATTGATATGTGCCTAGGGTGGACTATATCTTTTTTCCTAGACTTACCCTTTAAGTCTGCTACTTTTACATTATATCTCTCAGCTACAAACTGTTGGATATCATCTATATTTACATGTTTTTGCTTATTTAAACTCCTAGTATTTACACCCTTTTTAGCATCTTCTATGCTAACAGCATTTCTATTATCTCCCTTGGCATAGGCGATGGCTGTAGATAAGGCTCCCTCTAGGTCTCTGATATTGGTATCTATATTTTCTGCTATATAAGTTAGGATTTCATTATCTATATAGGCCCCTAGTTCATCTGATTTTTTTTGTAAAATTGCCACACGGGTTTCAAAATCAGGTTTACCAATATCTACTGTAATTCCCCATGAAAACCTTGATAACAACCTATCTTCTAGGTCTTTTATCTCAAGGGGTGGGCGGTCAGATGATAGGACAATTTGCTTATCTGCATAGTAAAGGTCATTAAAAGTGTGGAAAAGTTCTGTCTGAGTTCCTTCCTTATTAGATAAGAACTGGATATCATCTATTAAAAGGATATCAGCTGACCTATATTTATTTCTAAACTCCTGATTTAAGTTTTGGTTTTTATTTTTACTTGTTGGTTGGATACTTGCTATAAGCTCATTTGTAAAGCGTTCACTGGATATGTACATAACATATAAATCATCGCGTTCTTCTAAAATCTTGTGGGCAATAGCTTGCATTAAGTGAGTTTTCCCCAAACCTGATTCTCCATATATAAATAGAGGGTTATAGTTTTTGCTTGGATTATCATTAATAATATCTTGGGTAACAGCACTTGCAATAGCGTGGGCATATTGATTTGACTTACCTTGAACAAAATTTTCAAAGGTATAATTTCGATCAAGAATTGGTTTTGGAAACTTATTTACTTCCTTTAGTCTCATCTGACCATCAGACTCGTAATTTTTGCCCATGGCAAGGACCCTGTTATAGCTATCACTATCTTTAGCTATTATTACAACCTTTAGGTCATAGCCATTTTCCCTATTTATCTCATCTAGGGTCTCTTGGAGGGCCGGTGTCCAGATTTTTTCGTAAACAAACATCATTTCTGACTTTGGTATCTCTAAATAAAGGGTATTTTCAAAGAGATTTAGAGGTTTTAATATGTCTATCCATGTATCATATTGCGATTGATCGGCAATATTCATTTTCATTTCATTTTTTAATTCATCTGTAATGTATTCTAAACTAATCATTACCATGCCTTTCATAAGAAAATCTATCCACATTGGTAAAAAGTCTATATATCAAAGCTTAACTAAGATTTTTTTATTTATCCACACCTGTGGATTAAATTGTGGATAACTTATTGTTTATAAAAAATTCACCTGTTTTTCAAGGGTTTTATAGAAAAAGTTATAGAAATAGCTTATAATAATTTTAGTTTTCCACAAACTTTTTGTTTATGAAAGTAAGTTTTTAGCTTTTCCCCTGGGTTTTACACCTCAAATTATACTATAATTTGAATGTTTTGACAACTTATCCACATTCTGTTGATAAATTTTGGGAAAACTCTAAATTTAAGAATAGTAAATTTTAAAACACTTGTTGATATGTGGATAAGTCTGTGTATTTATTAAAATTATTTATATTTAATCTTGGCTTAGCCCAATAATTGGGGATAAATGATTTTTTACAATCACTTTTGCTAATAAATATCCAAGGCTAAAAGCTGTTAAAAAGCTGTGCATAAAATCTTGCATAAAAAACTTATCCACATTGTATATTTATTTATGTTTTTTAGGGATTAATGAATTATTATAAAAAATACTATACATTTCTTATACATTAGCTATACATCTAGCGTAAAAATCCTAAATAATCTTGACAAAATAGCCCTTTATTCATATAATAGTATGAGTCTAAAATTATAAGTAGGAGGTGTAACTATGAAAAGAACCTATCAACCAAATAGAAGAAAAAGAGCAAAAGATCACGGTTTTAGAAAAAGAATGTCTTCTCCAGGTGGAAGAAGAGTGATTAAAGCTCGTCGTAAAAAAAATAGAAAAAGATTAACAGCTTAATTATAGGCATCTTTTGCCTAGCTTTTAAGCACGTTTAGAAATTTAGGACGTAGATGGAAAAGCGACTTAGTTTAAGAAAAGATACTGACTTTCAAAAAGTTTACAAAAAAAGTAATGCTTTCTATAATAGGGACTTTACTATATTAATTAAGAATAATGGCCTTAACCATCCTAGATTTGGCTTTTCTATTAGCAAAAAAATCGGCAAGGCTAACCAGCGCAATGCCCTTAAAAGGAAGCTGCGCGATATAGTAAGGAACAATTATAAAAACCTCAACGGGGTTGATATAGTAGTTATCCCTAAAAAACATGTCACAGACTATGACTACCTAGCCTTAAAAAAGACTTTTGGTCATGTGATGAGTATTGCTTTTAAAAAGAATAAGATTTTTTATGTTAAATAAAATATTTATAAAAATTATAAATTTTTACAAAACTTACATTTCTCCACAATTAGGCTTTGGAAAATGCAAATACTATCCTTCTTGCTCAGCATATGCTACTGAGTGTTTTACAAGATATGGATTTTTTAAAGCATTTTTTATGTCTTTGTGGAGAATTTTAAGATGTAATCCTTTTTCCAAAGGCGGATATGACCCTGTAAGATGATCCTATTAGTCCTACATACGAGAATTTATTAGAAAAATGGAGAGAATATGATAAATTTTTTAGCTTCCTTATTAGGAAAACTAATGAGGTGGATTTATGATTCACTGGCCGCAAACCAAGTAGAACCTAGCAACATAAGCTTTTATGCTATTTCAATTATCTTAATGACCTTGCTTGTTAGCCTTATTATTATCCCAGTTACCATTTCCCAACAAAAACAAGCAGAAAATACCAGGAAAATAAAACCTAAAATGGATGAAATCCAAAAAAAATATTCCTATGACCCTCAAATCATGCAGCAAAAAATGCAAGAGCTTTATAGGGAGGAAAATGTTAACCCAGGTCTTGCCTCATGCCTTACCATGATTTTGCAATTATTAATAATCCTTGCCTTATTTAGGGTAATGCAAGATACAACCAAATATGTATTCCCAGAAGGTATTGAGGGAATTAGAAAAGATTTTTATTGGATAAGTGATTTGACAAACAAAGATCCATATTGGTTTGGTTTACCACTTGCAACAAGTGTATCACAAATTTTAGTACAATTATTTTCAATTAAAACCAATCCACAAATGTCTGAAGGACCTATGGCTAGTATGAATAAGACATTCTTGATGATGCCTATCCTATATTTCTTTATGTTTAGAAACTTACCAGCAGGTCTGCCACTTTATTATACAATGAGTTCTGTAATTAGACTTATAATTATGGTTATAATGCACTTTACAATCAAAAAGCCTAGGCAAGTCCAAGGATAACATAGGGGTAAAAAATGAGAAAGTCAATAATAAAACAAGCAAAAAATAAAGAAGAAGCTATAAGAAAAGGCCTAGCAGAAATTGGCAAAACTAGAGCAGAAGTAGATATTGATGTTATAGAAGCAGGTAGCAGTGGATTTTTAGGTCTAGGTGCCAAGGATGCAGTAGTTCGAATAAGCTTTGATGAAGATATCAATGAAGCCATGATAGATTTAGAAAATGAAATCAAACGTGATTCACTAACAAGTGGCGAGTTTGATAGAGAATATAACATCAAAGACCGTAGCAAATACTACGAAGATGAAGCCCGTGCTAACTACCAAAGCGAAGAAGCCTACGAAGATGACCACAATTCCTATGATGAATACGCCAAAGAAGGCCAAGACTTTGAAGATCGCATCCATGAAATCACAGATGATGATGAAAACTATGGAGAATACGAAAGACTACAAAAAATAAAAAGTTTTGAAGAAAACTCCAGTAATTACCGCAGCCAAGGTATTGATTTAACAAAAGATTTGGATGAAAAAATTAGCCAAATCGATAACAACGAAAAGCTAGATATCAAAGTTAACGACCCATGGGAAGGGCAAGAAGAAAAAAGTGCTGAAAATTCAAAAACTATTGAAAATATAGATTTTAGAGATGAAGCAGACAAGCTTGTTAAAGAAAAACCAGTGGCAGATACCTACAAGGTAATAGATAGGTCATCAAAACTTACTTTTGAGTCAAACCCAGCACAATCTGAAGAATCTAAAATAGAAAAAGAAAAAGCTGATGATTCAGCAAGTGACTTTAAAGTAGCAGCAAGACCAAACCTTGCCCAAGAAAAGCAACAAACAGACATAGAAAAATTTTATAAGGCTAAAGAATTTTTAGAAAATATCCTAAAAGAAATGCACTTTGAAAACTCAAGTGTCATAGGTAACTTAGAAGGATCAATTATAAAACTTGATGCAAAAGTTGCTGAAGAAGATACTGGCATTGCTATTGGAAAAGGTGGATCGACCCTAGATGCAATTGAGCTTTTAGTAAGAAAATCTATTGATTCAAGATCTAATAACCTAAGAGTAAATGTAGATATCAATAATTATAAAAAACGTAGGGATGAAAAAATCATAGAACTTGCAGCAGATACAGCAAGAAAAGTTCAAAGAAGCAAAAAATCTTGGAACTTAAAATACATGAACTCCTACGAAAGAAGACTAGCCCACGAAGAAATCAGCAAATATCCAAATGTAGCCAGCCACTCAGAAGGCCAAGAGCCAAAACGCTATGTAGTAGTAGACTATGTTGGGGATGATGAAGAATAAAACTAAGCAGCCATAAGGCTGCTTTTTTTGTCTTTAAAATTAAATTATTTATATACTTACCTTTAAAATTTAGTTAAATTTTTAAAAGATATTACAAGAAAGTTTGGATAAAATTGTAGACATTTTAACATAACCTTGTTATCATAGAGATGTAAACGATATTTTTTAGGAGGTTAAATATGGATTTTTACCAACAAGCAAAACAATTTGCTAAAGAACACATTGAGCCTTATACTCGTAGCAGTGATGAGGAGAGCAGATTTCCAGTAGAATCATTTGAGGAAATGGGAAAAGCAGGTTATTTTAAACTACTAATCCCAGAAGAAATGGGTGGCCTTGGAAAAACTGCAGTAGAGCACCAACAAGCAGTAATGGCATTTGCTGAAAGTAACCCGACAGCAGGCCTATGTTATATGATGCATAACGTAGCACTAATGACAGTTTTAAATGAAGGCAATGAAGAGATTAAAAAACGTGTTGTAAATGATATTGTAGAAAATAATGTATTTATGGCCCTAGCTTACTCTGAATTTGGAACAGGAACTCACTTTTACATCCCAGAAGTAAAAGTAGAAAAGAAAGATAACGGCGAATTTGTATTTAATGGTGTTAAATCCATGGTAACAAGCGCAACACATGCAAGTTATTATTTAATTTTAACCCCATCAACTGAAAAAGAAGGAGCTATTAACAACTGGCTAGTACCAATTGATAGTGATGGCTTAGAATTTAAAATGGAACACTGGAAAGGTCTTGGCATGAAAGGAAACGTTTCTTGCCCTATGCAATTAAATGGAGTAACTTTACCTGAAGTAAATCGTATAGGTGAAGAAGGATCAGGAGAAGACCAAGTATTTAATATAGTAGCTCCATACTTTATTTTAGGTCTTGCTAGTGTTTATACAGGACTAAACTTAAGATTGTCACAAGTAACTAATGACTATGCAGTAAATAGAAAATATCCAGACGGATCAAACCTATCTAATATAGAAACAGTCCAAGTACATTTAGCAAAAATTTACTCAGACGCTCTAAGCTCAAAGGCAGTAACAGAGCTTGCAGCTAGATCTCTAGTAGATGGAGAAGAAGATGCAGTTGCAAAAATAATTGCAGCTAGAGTTTGTGCAATAGATAGGGCAATTGAATCATCTAACCTTGCTATGAGAGTGGGTGGTGGAAAAACTTATAACAGAATGTCAGAAATAGAAAGACTAATGAGAGATGCCTATGCAGGACAAATCATGGCTCCATCATTGGATATCTTAAATGTTTGGCTAGGAAGAGCTATTACAGGACAACCATTACTATAGTTTCTGATTTTAGTGTATAAGAAAGGTTTACAATGAAAAAATTAAAAGTAGGAGCTGTAATTTACGCTCCAAGAGTTACTGTAATTTGGGAAATGATAGAAAAATTTTATAAGGAAAATGGTGCTGAAATTAAGCCAGTTTTCTTTAAAGACTATAAACTCCAAGTAGATGCCTTAGTTAATGGAGATATAGATGTTGCTTGGAACTCTCCACTTGCCAACCTTGATGCGCACCTTAGAACAGAAGGTGAAGAAAAAATTGCTTGCATGAGGGATACAGACAGAGATCGTCAAACTTATTTAGTAGTTAAAAAAGATAAATTTAATGAATTAGCTGATCTAAAGGGAAAAACTATTGGCTTTGGCGCTATAGATTCTCCTCAAGCAAGACTAATCCCAATTTATCACTTACACAAAAACGGCCTAGAATTTGAAAAAGACTATGAAGAAAAAAGATTTGACATAGGTGTTGGTCTTCACGGAGACCACGTTGGTGGTGAGCTTGATAGTATGAAGGCACTTTTAAATGATGATGTAGATGCAAGTTTTTGTCTTGATTTAAACTATGATGCTTGGATTGCTGATGGAACAATTGATAAAAATGAAGTAGAAGTTTTATCAAAAACAGATTACTTTGACCACTGCATCTTTACCTTTAACCCAGAAGTAGCTGATGAAGATATCAAAGAATTTGATGACATTATGTTTAAAATGGACTATAACAAAGAAGAAGATAAGGAAATCATGGACCTAGAAGGCCTTACAGAATGGAAGCCAGGCAGACGCGAAGGTTTTGAACAAATTACAAAGGCAAATGAATATCTAGGAAACTTTATCGAAGGCTTTAATAGTGAAAACTAATTTATTTAACACTGCTCTTATAGGATCCATGCCCAGGGGCCATGAAATATTAATGGCCCGTAGGAAACTTAGCGCAGGATTAATAGATGAAGAAACTTATGAAAAATTAGTAGATGAAAAAACCAAGGATGTAGTAAAACTCCAAGAAGACTTAGATATTGATATCATAACAAGTGGTGAAATAGGCCGTGATAACTATGTATCATTTATATCTGAAAAACTTGGCGGAGTTTCTCAAATGTCTATGGCAGAGATGCTTGACTATGTGGATGATAAAAGAGAATTTGAAAATATTTTAAATACCCTAGATGTCCCAGCTTCTTCCATAAAAAATGCTATTTGTACGGGCAAGGTGGAATACACAGGAGATATAGTAGCAAGTGAGCTTAAAAAATTAAAATCTTTTACCAGTAGACCAGTAAAAATCACCCTACCAGGTCCATATCTTGTAACTCGTAGTATGTGGTTACCAAATGTTAGCTCAAATTACTATGCTAGCAAGGAAGATTTGGGTGAAGATATAATAAAAATCTTTAAAAAAGAAATAGCAAAACTTCAAGAAATTGGTGTAGATGTTATCCAATTTGATGAGCCAGTTCTAACAGAGATAGTTTTTACAGAAGGTAGGCCAAGGACCTTTATGTGTGCTTCCCTTTCCCAAAGAAAAGATCCGACAGAAGAATTAGAATTTGCAACTCACCTAATAAAAAGTGTTATGGATGGCATAGATAGGGAAAAATCTATAGCTTCCATGCACGTTTGCAGGGGCAATTGGAGCAAGGATGAAAGTATTTTACTAACTGGCCCTTATACACCTCTTCTTGACTTATTTGCTGATATAAATGCAGATTTACTGGCCCTAGAGTTTTCTACACCAAGGGCTGGGGAGTTAAAATCTCTTCTAGCAGATGAGAGGATAAAAAACAAAATTATACTTGGACTTGGAGTTCTAAATCCTAGATTTGATCAAAAAGAAGATGTAGATTTTATTTATAATAGGGCCAAGGAAGCTTTAACCTATATTGATAAAGAAAATCTATGGCTAAATCCTGATTGTGGATTTGCAACATTTTCAAATAGACCAGTAAATGAATACGAAAATATAAGGGCTAAAGTAGGCTCTATGATAGAAGCAAGGGATAGATTGAGAGCAGACTATGAATGATGATATAAATTATTTTTCCAAATCCTTTAGGGCAGTGGTTTTTGATGAGGATGTTAAAGTCTATAACGAAAAAACATCTGTTAGTATAGACCAAGCCATATCCTTTGATTCGGAAAAAGATGAATTTACATCTATAGACTTATTTGTATCATCCATTGTTTCTGAGATCTTGCTAACTATGATGAATGTGGCAAAAAAACGCGGAGAAATTCTCCAAGATATAGAAGCTAAGGCGGACTTGGAAATCTCAAATCCCATGTATTTATTAAATGTAATAGGCTATGAAGATCCGGGTCTGATAGAAAAACTAGAAGTAGATGTTTACTTCTTCTCTTTTTTAGAAGGGGAAGAACTGGACGAATTTTTAGATGAAGTTTTAAAAAGGACCTTAATTTATAATACCTTTAAGGATAAGATTAAAGTTAATTTTAAAACAGTCTTGTAGGTAAAAAAAGCAGTCATTTTTGACTGCTTTTTTATTGCTTACTAATCCCTTTTTGTTTTCTTAAGTCCTAGGTAAGAGCCCAAATATTCCTGTAATTGATCCAACCCCTGTTTTTGGATTTGCTTTTGCCTTTGTAGTTGTTTTTACTTGGCTTGCTTTAGGAACTTTTATAGGATTTACATTTGTTGTTTTTTCTACTAGGAGATTCTTATCATCTAGAGAAACTTTTTTGTTATTTAAGGCATAGTCTAGGAAGTTTGAGTAGATTATTTCCCTTATACTATCATCAAATGGACGGTTTTTTAATTTTTCACGATAACGCCAATAAGTGTTTTGCTCATATATATATTTATCATCGTACTCTTCCCTAGTCATATTATTTTTTGCAAGATATAAGTTTAAATATTCTTCGTAGTAGTCTTCAAAGGTTTTGCCTTGCATTTTTAAGTTTTTATCTACTATAAAGCTGGTTGGATAAGACATGTAGTATCTTTCTGGCTCGCTTATATAGTAATCTGGATCATTAGGGTCTGTGATTAGAGAGTCTAGATCATTTATATCAAAGTAAGCGTCCATATCTTTTACATAAACCTTGCCTAATAGTCTTAGGATTTCATTATTAATCTCTTCATTTGTTCCAAAATTGGTCCATGCTGACTTTTTATCTTTAAATAATACAGAGATTTCTTCCTTAGTGTATTTATCAGAATCTTTTATCATTCCAAGAATCTGCACCTTGCCCTTGCCTTCTTGCTCTAGGCGTTTGGCATATCTTTCTAAGATTTTTATCTCATGTTGGGAATCTCTGCACCATGGTGCCCAGTTAAATAATATGGTGTGGTCTGCTTTTTTGATTTCTTGGTGAAATTCATTTATGCTTGGCACTTTGATATCAGATTTATCTGAGTTTACTAGGATTTCTTCCCTATCTTCTAAGTTTCTTCTTGTTCTAAAGGCTAGTGCTTCATCAATTTTATAGGTATCTACATAGGTTTCACCATTTATTTTATAAATTGTAATTGGGATTTCTTTGCCATCTACTACTAAAAATCCTTGGTAGTGGTTTGTTAGTGTTGAATTTTCTTTATCAAGTTTTTTATAGGCGCCACCTTGGTAGTTTTTACCCTTAGTTAGGTAGATGTATTTGCCATCCTCAACAAAGTCGAAGTTTAGCTTTGAATCTTTTACTGCATTTGCATATTCTTTGATACTTACTACATCAAAGTTTGACCCACATGGGATATAAACTTGTAAATTTACTTTATCAATTGTTTTTGCCACACCATCAAATTTTATTCTTTGATCGCTTACATTTTCTACACCAGTTTCTTCTTCTAAGATTTCATCAATTTCATATTCTGGCTCTTCGTCTAAGATTTTGTTAATTTCTTCCGTATTGCGGTCAAGGGTTTCTATAAGTTCTTTCACATCCTTATTTGTAACATCAGTTGGAAGGTCTGGTGCTTCCTTTGCTAGATTCTCTTCAGAATCTTCTTCTAAGTTGGCAGGAGCTATCTCTTTATTTTCTTCTGCTACTGGTTCTGCTATCTCTGCTGCTAATTCTTGGTTTTCTTCTGCTGCGTATGCAGAGCTTACTGGCAGGACTAAACCAGCTGCTAGAGCTACTATTAGGGCTTTTTTCATAATCTACATTTTTCCTCCATATTTCATTATGCTATAAGTATAAACTATTTCCTACACATTGTCAACACAATTGATTCATATTTTATACATATTTTACATATTAATTTTTTGTATTTTCACTATAAATGTTGACTTTTACCAATTTTCCACTATAATCTTTATGTTAATAACCACTAGTCAAAGTAGTGGATACAATCGTACTATGAAAGGAAAATTTTATGAGTGAAGCTACTATTGCAGCTATTTCTACTCCAACAGGTACTGGTGGTATATCCATTGTGAGGATGAGTGGGGATAAAAGCAAGGAAATAATCGATCAAATATTTGAGCCTATCCATGGTGGGCCAATTGATATTAAAAAAGATAATCGCAGGATGCGCTATGGAAATATCATCGATGGTGGGGAAATCATCGATGAAGTTATGGTAAATTTTATGGCTGGTCCTTCTACCTATACTCGTGAAGATATAGTAGAAGTTAACTGCCACGGGTCTTTTATATCTGTAAAAAAGATTTTAAATCTTATCCTAGATAAAGGAGCAGTTTTAGCTGAACCTGGAGAATTTACCAAACGTGCTTTTTTAAATGGCCGTATAGACTTATCACAAGCAGAAGCAGTTTTAGATATTATAAATTCTACTAATGATTTGTCCCAAGCCCAAGGGATTAACCAACTAAATGGGTCTTTAAGAAAGGAAATAGAAACTATTCGCAAGTCACTTTTAGAAGCCCTATCACGTTTGGAATATTCAATAAATTTTACAGAAGATGGCGAAGACCTATCTCCAGATGAAATCATAAAATACATGGAAGAAGCCAAGGAAAGAATTGATAAACTTCTTAATACTTCTAATAAGGGAAAAATTATTAGGGAAGGAATCAATACTACCATTCTTGGAAAACCAAATGTGGGTAAGTCTTCCTTACTAAATGCACTTTTAAAAGAAAATCGTGCCATTGTAACCGACATTCCTGGCACAACTCGTGATTTGATTAGTGAATATATAAATTTAGGGTCCTTTACCCTTAAGATAAATGATACTGCGGGTATCCGCGATACTGATGATGTGGTAGAAAAAATTGGTGTTGATAAATCAATTGAACTTTCAAAATCTTCTGATTTAATCATAGCTTTATTCGATACATCAAGAGAATTTGATAGGGAAGATCAAAAAATACTTGACCTTATCGAGGGCAAAAATTCTATCATAATCTTAAATAAAACAGACCTTGAGCAAAAGTTTGATAGAAGTAATTTTAATAACATTGATCTACCTATTATAGAAACATCTATGACAGAAAATATTGGTATTGATAAGCTAGAAGAAACTATAACCGGTATTTTTGATACAAGTGAGATAAATCGTGAATCAATCTTAATAACTAATACCCGCCACGAAAGACTATTAAATGAGGCGAGCAAAAAATTAAATGATTCGCTAACTGATATTAAAATGGGGATTCCCCTTGATGCAGTAGAAGTTGATTTGCGTGGATCCTATGATGATTTAGGACTAGTAATAGGTGATTCAGTTTCAGATGAAATAATGGATAAGGTCTTTAAGGAGTTTTGTGTTGGAAAATAATAATAAATATATACAAGATACTTATGATGTGGTAGTCATTGGTGCAGGCCATGCTGGTTGTGAAGCAGGTCTTGCTGCAGCAAGACTTGGGATGAAAACATTAATTCTTACTACATCTTTAGAATCAGTAGCAGATATGCCTTGTAACCCCAATATAGGTGGTACAGGCAAGGGGCACTTGGTTCGTGAACTAGATGCTCTTGGTGGAGAAATGGCAAAAGTTATTGATAAAACATTTATCCAATCTCGTATGCTAAATACATCAAAGGGTCCAGCAGTTCATTCTTTACGTGTCCAAGCTGACAAGAGAAAATACCACGAAGGGATGAAAAAAGTTTTGGAAAATGAAGCTAATTTAGATCTTTTCGAACAAGAAGTAGATAAGATAAATTATGAAGACGGTAAAATTGTTTCATGTGAAACAATCGAAGGAGCAATCTTTCCTTGCAAGGCTGTTATAGTTTGTACAGGAACCTATTTAAACGGAAAAATACTGATGGGTGACTTTGAAAAAGTTTCTGGACCTCACGGTTTATCAGCAGCAACTTATCTATCAGATTGTCTAGAAGAAATGGGATTTTTCTTACGCCGTTTTAAAACAGGAACTCCTGCAAGAATTGACCGTAAGACTATAGACTTTACAAATACAGAAGTTCAAGCTGGAGATGAGGAGATAGTTCCATTTTCTTTTGCCAATGAAGGAGAAGATTTTTCAAGCCATAAGCAATATGATTGCTATCTAACTTATAGTACGCCAGAAACTAAGCAAATAATAATGGATAATATTGACCGTTCTCCAATATACGGGGGCAAAACAAAGGGCATCGGACCTCGTTATTGTCCATCTATAGAAGATAAGATGATTCGTTTCCCAGACCGTGATATCCACCAAGTATTTCTAGAGCCAGAATCATTATCAACTGATGAAATTTATGTCCAAGGTGTATCTTCGTCCCTACCTCAAGAAGTGCAAATGGACTTTTATAAAACAATTATAGGTCTAGAAAATGCAAAAATTATGCGCCCAGCCTACGCTATCGAATACGATATGATAGATACTCGTGAACTAAACCTAACCTTAGAATCAAAAGCTTATTCTGGTCTTTATTTTGCAGGTCAAATAAATGGATCATCTGGTTATGAAGAAGCAGCTGGTCAAGGACTAATAGCAGGTATAAATGCAGCGTTAAAAATAAAAGGTGAAGATCCATTTATCCTAGATAGGTCAGATGCTTATATAGGTGTTTTAATAGATGACCTTGTTACAGAGGGAACCAACGAACCATATCGTATGATGACTAGTCGTTGTGAATACAGACTAACTATGCGCCAAGATAATGCAGATAAAAGACTAACACAAAAAGCCTATGATATAGGATTGGCTAGTGAAGAGCGCTACCAAAAAATGATTCACAAATATGAAAATATAGAGAATGAGAAAAAGCGCCTTAAAAATATAATCCTAACTCCAACAGAACAAACAAATAAAATTATGGAAGAACTAGGATCTACACCTTTAGTAACTGGAGTGAGTCTTTATGATTTATTAAAGCGACCAGAGCTTGATTATTTTATGGTAGAAGTGCTTGATAAGGATAGGCCAAAACTTCCAAAATTTCAACAAATCCAAGTTCAAACAGAAATTAAATATGAAGGCTATATAGCTAAACAGATGACGGATATTGATAAATTTAAAAAACTAGAAGAGAAAAAATTGCCAGCAGATTTTGACTATACTAGTATAGAAGGTCTTAAAAAAGAAGCCGCAACAAAATTAAATGAAATCAAACCATCATCAGTTGGCCAAGCAAGTAGAATATCTGGAGTAAGCCCGGCAGACATAAACGTATTACTCATTAGATTAAAGACAGGAGAAGTAAGTGGACAAGAAAAAAATGTATGAAGTTTACACTAATTATTTAATTGAAGTAAACTCTCACACTAACCTTACAACAATTACAGATCCAGCAGAAATAAAAGTAAAACACTTTGAAGATTCACTTTCTGTTTTGTCCTATATTAAGAATGGAGACAAGGTTTTAGATATAGGAGCTGGTGCAGGCTTTCCTGGTATCCCACTTCGTATAGAAAAAGAATTTAACCTTACCCTTATAGATAGTGTAAATAAAAAAGTTAAATTTATGAATGAGGTTATAGACAAATTGGACCTTAAAAATGCCTGTGCTATCCATACAAGAGCAGAAGACTTTGCAAAGGAAAATAGAGAAAGTTATGATGTGGTAGTAAGCCGTGCGGTAGCAAACATGGCTACCCTTTCTGAATTATGCATTCCTTTTTTAAAGCCAGGCGGAATTTTTATAGCCTTAAAAGGACCAAAGGCAGATGAAGAATTAGAAAATGCTGCGCATGCTATAAAAGTTTTGGGTGGTCAGGTAAAAGAAATTGATCGTTTTACTATTGATGAAAACGAAAGAGTAAATATAGTGGTAGAAAAGGTGCACCCAACTAAAAAGATATATCCAAGAGGCAAAAACCAGCCTAAAAAGAATCCCTTATAGGATTCTTTTTTTGTTTCTGTGAAACATTAACCTATAAATATGTAATGATTTGTGTTAAAATATTGGTGGAGTAAATTATGTTTCATATGAAACATTGAGAGGAAGAGTAATGAAAAAAGTTTTGAAATTTGTAGGAATTCTTGTATTGACCATGGCATTTGTTTTGGGAACAGAAACACTTACATCAGTTATGTTAATTAGTATAAGCAAACTTACCAATAATGGTGAAGTAGATTTAATTGAAATTTCTAAGTGCCAAATTATTTTTGGCCAGCTATTAAGGCTTGTTCTAATGTATATATTTGTAGTTCTTATAAATAAAAAAAGACCTGACAAAAATAATATAAAAATTAATTACCAAGGTTTTTTGCCGGATTCTTGGAAGATGCTAGTAATTGGTCTGGGTGTGGCAGGTTTTGGAAATTGGTTAATTAGTTTACTCTTTGCCCTAATTGGTGATTTGCCAAGTGTAACAAACACTATTGAACAATTTAATAATGTTTTTCAATTAAACGAGAACCTAGATTTTTTTCTGATGCTCCTAGGTGCAGTACTCCTTGCTCCTATAAGTGAAGAAATCTTATTTAGGGGCCTAGTTTTTGAAAAACTTAAATCGATATATACCCTTCCATGGGCTATAATATTAAGCGGAATAATTTTTGGAGTATATCATATGAATATTCTTCAAGGGGTAAATACTTTTATCATGGGTATGGTTTTAGCCTTTGTGTACTATTACAGAAAGAATATAATGGATGCGATTTTAATCCATGTTGTAAATAATTTTTTTGCCCTAACAGTTGGGCTAAATGAAACCGTGGCCTTAATCACAACCGTAGTAAGTACCATATGTATTTTCGTAGCTATAAAGTACTTAAAAGAATTTAAGAAAGAATTAAACTGAAAGTTGTATATATAATAGAAGGAACTAATATGAAAGCACAAATTTTTTCAATCGGAACTGAAATATTACTTGGAAATATTGTCGATACCAACTCCCAATATATTGCCCAAAGGCTAATGGAGTATGGTATAGATCTTTATAAAATGGAAACCATTGGGGACAATCCTGATAGACTTTTTGCTGCCTTTAAAGAATGTGATGGCAAAGTTGACTATGTAATTACTAGTGGTGGCTTGGGACCAACGCCAGATGATATATCAAAGGAAGTTGCAACTAAAGTTTGTGGTCTAGAAGATGAAGTCGTAATTGATCAAAATTCTTTTGATGCACTATTATATTTTTTTAATGGAGACGAAGTAAGTGCTAAGGCTAATATCAAGCAAGCAAAATTTGCTAAATCTGCAATTATTTTAAAAAACTCCGTAGGCACTGCTCCAGGTTGTATATTGACTAGTCCAAAAGGAACTAAATACATTCTTATGCCCGGACCACCAAATGAGATGAAAACTATGTTTGATAACGAGGTTGTTAAACATATAACAAGAACTGATATAATAAAATCGAAAATAGCAAAAATAGCCTTGCTAGGTGAATGGGATATGGCTAGGCGCTTAGACCTTGATAGAACAAATCCTACCATCAGTCCCTATATTACAGATGAAGGGCCAATATTAAGAATAACAGCTAAAGCCGATACAGAAAGTGAAGTAGACCGCCAATTAGATGAAGGCGTCAAAATTATAAATGAAAGTTTGGGATCACTTGTTATTACCATTAGCGACCTAAAGAAAGAGGAAGTTTTAATTGATCTCCTTAAAGAAAGAAATGAAAAAGTATCAACAGCTGAATCAATTACTGGTGGTTTAATAGCTTCATCAATTATAGATATAACGGGCGCCTCAAATGTAATTAATGAAGCCTATGTTACCTATGCAGATGAAGTTAAAGAAAAAATACTTAATGTTTCACGTGAAACAATAAAAGAGTACAGTGTAGTTAGTGAAGAAGTTTTAAATGAAATGCTAGATGGTTTATATAAGCAAACAAAAGCAAATCTATGTTTGGCAACAACTGGTTATGCCCATACAGGAGAAGTATGGATGGGTGTATTATATAATGGTAAAAAATACACAGACCATTTACAGTTAAAGGGTGATAGGAATAGAGTAAGGCTTCGTACAAAAATAAAAATTATAGATACAGCTATACTTGTAATGAGAGGTGAATATGAGAACAATATCGGTGTTTAATCAAAAAGGCGGGGTAGGAAAAACAACTAGTGTTGTAAATCTTGCCGTAGCTTTAAATTATTTGGATAAAAAAGTTTTGGTAATAGACATAGATCCCCAAGCTAATACCACCACAGGTTTAGGCCTAGATAAATATAATATAGATAATTCCCTTTACGAATTATTTTATGCAGGTGAAGGAGAAAGCCCAGAAGAAAAAGAAGTGGAAGAAGAAAATACAGAAGAGTCCACTGATTACGGAAAAAAAGAGTCAAATACTGAAGTAGAAGATGAAGAAATCCAAGAAGCCTTAGAAGAAAAAACTACTATTAATATTGATGACTATATTACAAAAACTCAATCGGGAGTAGATATTATTCCCTCAGAATCTGCCCTATCAGGTTTGGAAGTGGAGTTAGTAGAGCTAGACGCCTTAGAACGTACTAGACAATTAAAAAATATCATTGATCTAATAGAAGATGATAAATATGACTTCGTTTTAATTGACTGCCCACCATCCCTTGGACTTTTATCGATCAATGCCTTGGTAGCTAGTAACTCAATTATTATTCCAATCCAAACTGAGTACTATGCTCTAGAGGGTGTAAGTGAGCTTATGAATACATATAACATGGTTAAAAAACAGCTTAATGAAGACTTAGAAATCGAAGGTGTTTTATTATCCATGTTTGATAAAAGAGCCGTTCTTTCCTATGAAGTAGTTGAAGAAGTAAAATCATATTTTAAAACCAATGTATTTAAGGTTATGATTCCAAGAAATCCTAGACTTGCTGAAGCACCAAGTCATGGTTTATCAACTATTGAATATGATTCCAAATCGCAAGGTTCAGTAGCCTATATTGCCCTTGCTAATGAGATAATAAATAATCAAGAAAATAGAAAGGGAGAATAGATGTCAAATAAAAGAACCCTAGGACGTGGCTTAAATTCTTTGATTCCAGAAGTAGAGGAAAAGAAAGAACAATCTTCAGGTAAAAACCTAAATTATTCTTTAAACACAGACTATGAATTAGCTATAAAAGATGAAGTGAAAAAAATTGACCAACAAAAACCTGGCGATAAAATAGAAAAAATTAGTATCCAAAAATTAAAACCTAGAACCAACCAACCTAGAAAGCACTTTGATCAAGATGCCCTAAATGATTTAGCATCGTCTATAAAAGAATATGGCTTGCTAAATCCAATAGTTGTTTCAAAAGTAGATAACACTTATGAGATAATAGCTGGCGAGAGAAGGTATCGTGCAAGTAAAATTGCAGGACTAAAAGAAATTGATGCTATAGTTCGTGATTATTCTAATAAAGAAATTGAAATCCTATCCCTAATTGAAAACGTACAAAGGGAAGATTTAAAAACTTTAGAAGAAGCCCGTGCCTATAAAAAATTATCAGAAAACCATAATATGACTCAAGAACAAATTGCAAAAACCATGGGTAAGTCTAGGTCTTATATAGCAAACACATTAAGATTATTAAATTTAACTGATGTAGAAAAAAGAGCCCTAGATGATGGAAAAATTTCTCCAAGCCAAGCTAGGACATTATTGTCAATATCTGACCAAAACCAAAGAAGCCTAACTCTAAATGATTTTATAAATGGTAGTACTAATATAAGAAATGTAGAGAAAAAAGTTACTAAAAATAAAGAGAAGAAAACTACTGATAAAGCTAGCAAGAAAACTTACGGACCAGATATTGACCAAATCTTAGTTGAGGACTTGGAAGAAAAATTTATGGATCAAGTTGGGTCAAAGGTTGCTATTAATAAAGATGGCAAATCCTACAAGGTAACAATTGATTGCTATAGCATAGATGATATAGAAAAACTTTATGATAGGTTAAAAAATGAAGCTAATTGATATGGATGTAGCTAAGCTTATCTACCAAACTAGACAGGCAGATGCAAATCCAGGTGGAGGGGCTACTTTAATTTTAGTTTCAAATCTTGCAATTAATTTAGGCCTAATGATGGATAAAAAAGATTTTAGAGATTTGGAAAAAAATGCTAATGTTTCACGTGAAACACTTTTAAAAATTTCTAAAGAGTATGAAAATTACATGCAAGATGATGTAGATGAATTTAATAATCTGATGGATAATATAAAAGAAAAATCTGCTAGTGAAGATGATTATTTAAAGGCAGCCACACCCCTTTTAAAAATGGTAGAAAAAAATATAGTAGCCTTAGATAAGCTAAGTTTCTTTTTGGAAAATGGCAAAAAATCCACCTTAACAGATGGAGAAATAGCCAATGATTTGCTCTACCAAGCCTTAATATCATCTTTACCAACTATAAAACTAAACCTAGATATGACTAGAGAAAGTTTTAATCTAGCTAGTAAAAAAGATGAGGCCAATAAGCTCTATATCAAAAACCAACAAATTATTGAAAGAAGGAAACAATGACAGCAGTGTATGTAATACTTGGTATCTTAGCAATTTTAGTGATTGTAGAATTTGCTATGATTCAGTCAATGAATAATAAATTAAGAAGGCAAAAAAACCGCTATGACCACTTATTAAGAGGCTCTAGTGAGGATGTAAATTTAGAAGAATTGCTTATAACCTTAAATGATCAAATTGAATCATCAAACAAGCAATTAAAATCAGTTGACCAAAGATCACTAGAAGCTAAGGACACAACTATGGGTGCTATTAGCAATATGGCAGTAGTTCATTTTAATGCTTTTGATGGGGATACAAATGAACTTTCATTTTGCTTGTGTCTTTTAGATAGCTTTCACAATGGAATTATCCTTACCAGTGTTTATGGTAATGATGGTTCAACTATATATTTAAAAGAAATTACTAATGGTCAAGCAAGGGGAGAAATCTCCCAACAAGAAGAAGCTGCCCTACAAAAGGCCCGCGGTTAATATGGCTTAATAATCTATAGTTAAATTAATTTATAGATTTTTGGGTATATATGATAAAAGAGACTTTATTTAAATTTTAGGAGGAAAAATGAGCTCAACAATTTTAGATCAAGCAACAAATGCAGTAAAAGGAAAAGACCTTAAGATAGTATTCCCAGAAGGAACTGATAAAAGAATCCTAGAAGCTGCTATCCGCCACCAAGCAGATGGACTTATTAAACCAATTGTACTTGGAAATAAAGAAGATATAGAAAAAACAGCTGAAGAAAATGGCTTAACACTAAATAACCTAGAAGTAATCGACCCAGCAAATGATAGTCACTTTGATGAGTTTGTAGAAAAATTTGTAGAACTTAGAAAAGGTAAAAATACAAAAGAAGATGCAGAAAAAATGCTACAAAACACTAACTACTATGGTGTTATGATGGTAAAAACTGGTCTTGCTGATGGTATGGTATCAGGTGCTGTTGGAACAACAGGTGATACAATTAGACCAGCTTTACAACTTATCAAAACAAAACCAGGTGTTTCAAGAGTATCTGGTGTTATGATTATGGTAGGACCTAATGGAGAACAATATGTATTCTCTGATGTAGCTGTAAATATTACCCTTGAAGCTCAAGAAATGGCAGAAGTTGCAGTAGAATCAGCAAGAACTGCAAAAGTATTTGGTATCGATCCAAAAGTAGCTCTTTTATCATTCTCAACCAAAGGTTCTGCAAAACACGAACTAGTTGATAAAGTATCAGAAGCTACAAAAATTGCTAAAGAACTTGCACCAGACCTTGCTATTGATGGTGAATTACAATTTGATGCTGCCATTGATGAAACAACAGCAAGCAAAAAAGCTCCAGACTCAGATGTAGCAGGAAAAGCTAATGTATTTATTTTCCCAGACCTTCAAGCAGGAAACATTGGCTACAAAATTGCTCAAAGACTAGGTGGCTTTAAAGCAATAGGACCTATCCTTCAAGGATTAAACGCACCAGTAAATGATTTATCTCGTGGATGCTCTACAGATGACGTTTACGAAACAGCAATAATAACAGCTAGTCAAGCAGCAGCTGAATAAGATCAGACGAAACTAAACATTAAGCACAAAAGAGACAATCGAAAGATTGCCTCTTTTTTTTAAAAAAAATAAAGGAGGAGTCTATATTTTTAGATTATATAAAAGAGAACACTAAGGCTGACTTGCCTATAGTGGTTTTAGTCTTTATTCTCAATTTTTTTGTGGGGATAGTCAGCTCTTTGCTTATTAATTTTGTTCTAGGATCCCTGGGTGTTATACTAGGTTTATCTATATTTTTATCAGGAATAGACCTTTCTATTTCAAAAATCGGTACCATGATGGGAGATTTTTTAGGAAGGTTTGATAAGATCATCAAGGTAGTATTCTTTGGTATTTTTATTGGTTTTGTAATTTCTATGGCTGAGCCAGATTTATTAATTTTGGCCAACCAAGTAACTTATGCCATTGGCCTTTCACCATGGAGTATTGTTGCAATAATTTCTCTAGGTGTGGGTTTTATGATTTCTATAGGTTTATATAGGATATTTAAAGAGATTAGTATTTCAAAATTAATGTGGGTGGTTTATATTCTTATTTTTGGACTAATGATACTTTCAAATGAAACGGGCCATGCTATTGCCTTTGATGCATCAGGGGCAACTACAGGCGCTATGACAACTCCTTTTATAATTGCCCTAGGCCTTGGAGTAGCAAACTTAAAAGGGGATTATAGTGAAGATAACTCTTTTGGTTTAGTAGGAATAGCATCAGCAGGGCCAATCCTTGCAGGACTTTTAATGAGTTTATCAGTTGGTGATACAGCTTTAGAAATAGAAGCTTCTGCCCATACATCAGCCCTTATATCTGGAATAAAAAACGCTAGCTTTGCAATAGTTCCTATTGCCCTAGTATTTTTCGTGATGAATTTTAAGTATTTTAAGCTAAATAAAGAAGAATTAACAGAAATTTTATTTGGTTTGTTTTATACTTATCTAGGTCTTATAATATTTTTAACTTCAGTTGAGGCAGGCTTTATGGAGCTTGCAAGAGTCTTAGGTGAAGGACTAAGTGGATCAAAATTCTTACCTTTAATTGGTTTTATTATGGGGCTTGTTGTAGTGCTTGCAGAACCGGCGGTTGCAGTTTTGGCTGAACAAGTGGAAGATGTAACAGGTGGGTCTATTCCTAGAAAAAGTATTTTAAGGGCCTTATCCCTAGGTGTTGCAACAGCAGTTATGCTTGCAATTATAAGAATAAATTCAGATAATTTTGCCCTATGGATGGTAATCGTGCCAGGATTTTTAATTTCACTATTAATATCATTAAAAGTTCCACAAATATTTGTAGGAATAGCCTTTGACTCAGGTGGAGTTGCCTCAGGGCCAATGACAGCAACTTTTATTCTTGCCTTTTGCCAAGGAGTTGCAGGAAATGTAGCAGATGGTTTTGGAGTAATATCCTTTGTGGCAATGATGCCAGTCCTTACAATAATGGTCCTAGGCTACCTTTATAAGAAAGGAATAAGATAATGCAGCTTTTAAGAGTAATATTGCCAAGAGGCCTTGGCAGTGATTTTATGAAAGTTTTAAAAGATGATGGAGCTTACGCTATTTCATGTGTCTACGGTTATGGATCAGCCAATGATACCATATCAAGTATGCTTCATATAGATAAAATTAAAAAAGAGATTGTTATGGCAATCCTAGATGATGAAAGTGTTAGAAAAGTATTAAGTGATTTAAGTGGTAAATTAGATAAAACAAATACAGGTATAGCATTTACATCCCCACTTGATTATAAAGGAGAAGAAAGTTTGAATTTTGAAATAGATTATGTAGCCTTATATGTAATAGTAGACAGACACAATGGCCAAAAGGCAGTACAAATTGCCCAAAAAAACGGTGCAAGAGGTGCAACCCTAGTCCATGGCCGAGGCTCAGCCAAAGAAGTAAAATCAATTTTGCTAAATATGAATATAGAACCTGAAAAAGATATAGTAATAATGCTAGTAAAAAAAGACCTAGTAGGAAAAATCAAAGATGCTATTTATGAGCAAATGAATTTAGATGAAGAAAATAAGGGTATAATATATTCGCTACCAGTTATGGAAGTTAGGGGACTAGTTGAGCAAAACTAGTTTTAGATAGTTAAAATTTAGATTATTAGGAGTAGTAGTAGATAGTAAAAATTTAATTTAAAAAATAAAATCTTCTGCAACTTATAACCATAACTAAAAAAGAAAAAGGAGAAAATTATGCGTGAATTAGATACATTAGGATTTAGAGATGAAGTTGAATCTGGCAAGGGCCTTTGCCTTGTAGATTTTAATGCTACTTGGTGTGGACCATGCAAGATGCAAGCGCCAGTTTTAGAGGAATTAGCAAGCGAAGTTGATTATCCTATCTATGGAGTAGACGTAGATGAAGTAGAAGAAATTGCAAGTGAATATAATGTAAATGCAGTTCCAAGCCTTATGATTTTTAAAGATGGTAAACTACTAGAAACACTTGTAGGTTTCCAATCAAAAAGTGTTTTAGAAGAAGCGATGGGAAAATACTTATAATGAGATATGATTTAGCAGTAATCGGCGCTGGTCCTGCAGGACTTAGCGCTGCTGTTAATGCTAGTATAAGAAATAAAAATGTTATAGTTTTTGGAAGCGATTCCCCAGCAATTTCTAAAACTGAAGGGATAAAAAATTACCTAGGTTTTGGAACTATCAGTGGTGAAGAATTAAACGAAAACTTTAAGAAAACTTTAGCAGGCCATGATATAGAAAGATCAAATGAAAAAGTCCAACAAATTTATGCCATGGGCGATTATTTTGCAATCATATTAAAAGGTGATCAGATGATAGAAGCTACATCTGTTATAGTAGCAACTGGTATAGAGCTTAAAAAAGATTTGATTGGTGAAGATAAATTTTTTGGCAAGGGCGTATCTTATTGTGCAACTTGTGATGCAAGCTTTTATAAGGGTAAGGAAGTTGTCCTAATAGGCTATAACGAAGAATCAGTAGAAGAAGCAAATTATACAGCAGAAGTAGTAGATAAACTTACTTATATAAATATGTATAAACAAAACCCTGAGTTAAATGATAATATAGAAGTAATCAATGGAGAAGTCCCAGTAGAATTTATAGGAGATGTAAATCCAACAACCCTAAAATTTAGATCTGGCAAAGAGATTGATGCTGATGGATTTTTTATAATCCGTGATTCTTCAAAACCTGAAAGGCTTGTGCCATCTATAAAAACTGACGAAGAGCATATAATAGTTGATAAAAACTGCCGTACTAATATCCGTGGCCTATATGCAGCTGGAGATATAGCTGGTAGACCTTATCAAATAAATAAGGCTGCAGGTGAAGGACAAGTAGCAGCTCTAGATGCAGCTAAATATATTACCTTAGTTAAAGAAGGTAAGTTTGATAAGGATAATTGGTAAAAGTTGATAGATGCAAAGATCTAAAATATTATTTTTAATTAAAGGATATTAAAAATAATATTTTTTTGATTGAAAAATATAAAATTATATGTAAAATAATCTAATAGACTATATATATCCAGGAGGAGTTATGGCAACAGAACATATTGATTTTTTTGAATTTAATAATTCAATTTTCTCTATGATTAGAGAGATATCACATAAAATTGATATACTATTGCAAGATACAGCTCAAGAATTGGGCATTACTACCTTGCAACTAAAAATGTTAATCACCCTTTATGCTAATAAGGAACCAGTTTCTATAGGAAATCTGGGAAAAGCTATTGGCGTAACAGGCGGCAATATTTCAAATATTTGCAAAAAACTTGAAAAACAAGGATTTGTAACAAGAGTTAGATCTGAAGAAGATGAGAGAGTTGTAAATGTAGAGCTAACTGATAAGGGAAGCGCTGCAGCTGATAAGGTAGGTAACTACTTTGACCAAATAAGATCAGATATACCAACTGATAATATAGATGTAAACCTACAGACAATAATTGATGAGTTACAAGGCCTTGATATACTTTTAGATAATTATATCTCAAGGAGTGGACTATAAGATGAGTGAGAAAAAAAATAGACCTAATAGACCCCTCTTGTATTATTGGATAATTGCAATTGTAGTTTATATAGTAATTAGATTTGCACTAAATCCAGTTATCAGCCAAGATGGGGCTAAGGAAGTAAGCTATAGCCAGTTTGTAACCATGATTGATAATGATCAGGTTACAGAAGTTTCAAAAGATAAAACTAAATATACTTTCAAAGCTATTGAAGATGGTGAAGAAAAAACTTTTGAAACAGGTTTATGGGAAGATACAGATATAACAGATAGACTTTTAGAAGCTAAAAAGAAAAATAGTAAGCTAAACTTCTCAAAAGAAATAGAAACAACTATGAACCCATGGTTAACTATATTTCTAACATCTATCCTGCCTTTATTATTCCTGTGGGCAATCTTTTATTTTGCCTCAAGATCTCTTACAAAAACCATGGGAGGCCGTGGTGGCGCAGACTTTATGAATTTTGGTAAATCAAATGCCAAAGTTTATGTAGAAAATAAAACAGGAAAAAACTTTAGTGATGTTGCTGGGCAAGAAGAAGCCAAAGATAGCTTATTTGAAATCGTAGATTTCCTTCACAATCCAGGCAAGTACAAAGAAATTGGTGCAAAAGTTCCAAAAGGAATACTTTTAGTAGGACCTCCGGGAACTGGTAAAACTCTTTTAGCAAAAGCAGTTGCCGGTGAAGCAAGTGTACCATTTTTTAGTATCTCAGGTTCAGAATTCGTAGAAATGTTTGTAGGTCTTGGTGCAAGTAAGGTACGTGACTTATTTAAACAAGCAAAGGAAAAAGCTCCATGTATAGTATTTATCGATGAGATCGATGCTATCGGTAAAAAACGTGATACAGGTGGTTTTTCTGGAAATGATGAACGTGAACAAACATTAAACCAATTATTAAATGAAATGGATGGTTTTGATGCAACAGAGGGTGTAGTACTTTTAGCTGCAACAAACAGACCAGAAATCCTAGACCCAGCCCTTACACGTCCAGGACGTTTTGATAGACAAGTTCAAGTAGAACTTCCTGACAAACAAGGCCGTGAAGATATCCTAAAAGTTCATGCAAAAAATATCAAACGTGAAGATAATATCGACTATGAAGAAATAGCACGTAGAACTGCAGGAACATCTGGGGCAGATTTAGCAAATATTGTAAACGAAGGTGCCTTACGTGCAGTACGTGAAGGCCGCAAAAAATTAACCCAAGAGGACTTAGAAGAGTCAATAGAAGTAGTAATAGCAGGTCAACAAAAGAAAAATGCAGTAATTTCTGATGATCAAAAGAAAATTATTGCCTACCACGAAGTTGGCCATGCCCTAGTAGCAGCTATTCAAACTCACAAAACTCCAGTTACAAAAATAACTATAGTACCAAGAACTGGTGGGGCATTGGGTTATACCATGACAGTTGATAAAGATGAAAAATATATCATGACCAAGCAAGAACTCTTTGATGAGATCTGTACCTTTGCTGGTGGACGTTCTGCAGAAGAGCTAGTATTTAATACAAAAACTACTGGTGCAAGCAATGATATAGAACGCGCAACAGCTATGGCAAGGTCTATGGTTACCATATATGGTATGGATGAAGATTTTGACTTTATGCAACTAGAACAAATCCAAGGTAGATACTTAGGTGGAGAAAGAAGCCTAATTGTTTCAAGCGGAACAGGTAATAAAATTGATGAGAAAGTTCAATCAATTATTAACCAAGCCCACATGAGAGCAATTGACATCCTAAAAGAAAATATGGATAAGCTTCATGAAATTTCTGACTTCTTACTAAAAGAAGAAACCATTACAGGCGAACAATTTATGGAAATATTAAACCGTAAAGATGCAGAACCAATAGATAAAGAAGAAGTTAGAGAAAATACAGATGTAGATTTAAATGATTTGGATAATGAAGAAACTGAATTAAATGATCTACCACCAATAAATGAAAATCCAGATGATATCGAGGGCAATAACCCAGATAGTAAACCAGATGAAGAGATATAAAAAAACTGCCCAAAATGTTGGGCAGTTTTTTTAATTTGGATATAATATTACATAGATATGTAAAATAGGCCGTAAGGCCTATACATTACAATTATTCTTAGTGTTAACGATAACTGTCATGCACTATAATTATACTTTTTAAAGTAAATAAAACAATTATATACTATGTTAATCTATTAACAATAGTTTATAATAAAATTAATAAGGAGGAAGTATGGAAAATAATAACAAAAAAAGATGGCTAGCGGCAGGCCTTGCTCTAGTAGTATTTTTACTAGCAGCATTTTCCAATGCAGGTAGTCAAATTAAAGAGTTCGAGCAGGCGAATTTTTATGACCAAGCTCGAGAAAGATTTATGGGAGCAGAGGATGAAGTTTTATATGGAACAAATCCAGCTCAAAGGATAATGGTTTTAAATGTAGATGGTGTAATTGCCAATGACGATTCAAATGACTATATAGTAGAAAAACTAGATGAAGCCTTAGAAGATGACACTATAAAAGGAGTTATCCTTCATATAAATTCACCAGGTGGATCAGTCTATGCCAGCGAAAAAATTGCCAAAAAAATCGAAAAGGTAAAAGAAAAAAATATACCAGTTTATTCCGTTATGCAAGAAGTAGCAGCCAGTGGTGGATACTATATATCAGCCCCATGCGATAAAATCTACGCATCAAATGAAACCTTCACAGGCTCTATTGGTGTAATCATGCAATCATATTCTTTAGAAGGTCTCTTTGATGAATACGGAATAAAAGAGCAAAATATAACTACAGGTAAAATGAAGGACGCTGGATCTACTGGCCGTGACATGGACAAGGAAGAAAAAGAATATTTTCAAGCCCTAGTAGATAGCGCTTTTTCTAGATTTGTAAAAGTAGTTGCTGATGGCCGCCATATGTCAGAAGCAGATGTTAAAAAACTTGCAGATGGTAGAATCTATGATGGTAGCCAAGCGGTAAAAAATGGATTAGTAGATGAAATTGGTGATTTAGATGCAGCTGTCGCTGATATAACTAAAAACGGGAAATTAACTGATCCTATGGTTGTTGAGAAAAATGAACTAGCAAATGCCTTTGCTAGATACCTACCAGCTTTTTCAACAAATAAAGATAACCCAAAATCCGATCTTGCAATATTAAAAGAATTTATGGAAAAAGAAAGTAACAAACCAATGTATTTATATGGAGGTTACTATGAGTGAAGTTAGTAAAGTAGTAGTAGAAAAAAAGTATGAGCAAGCAGTTAACTTTTACTACGCGGGGTTTTTTATAAGACTTCTAGCCTTTGCCATAGATATGCTTGTAACAACTTCTATAGCAAACATAATAAAAAATCTAATAGGTACTGATTTTCAATTAACAGAAACCATTAGTGCCTTTGCCATAATTTATTGGTTAATAACACTTGCATATTTTACACTCATGACCTACTTTAACCATGGCCAAACCCTAGGGAAAATGGTTACTAATATCAGAGTCATCCCTACAAAATCAGAAAAATTAACTTTTGGGCAAGTTGTTTCACGTGAAACATGCGGCAGATATGTACAAAACAAATTATTATTTTTATACGTATTGGTTGTCTTTGCCCCCAAAAAACAATCTCTAATGGATATGATTTGTGATACTGTTGTTGTAAAAAATAATGCTTACGAATATTATCTAAGTACTAAAGAAACTTTATAAATCTTTATAAATATAGATAAATATATATAAAACCTTGGCCTATGTTGTGCAAACCTGCATAATGTAGGCTTTGTTTTTGTTTTGTCATTTCTTTTAAAAGAATACTATATATGGTATAATATCAAAAGTATTAGAAGTCATAGCACTATATATAGTGCTATGACTTCTATAATGCGATTTAGAAAAACTGATAAAATTAGAAGGTGGGGCTTTATGGATATTATTAAAAGAGATGGAACGCGTGTTCCATTTGAAAAAGAAAAAATTGAAAGAGCTATAGCAAAATCTTTTGCTTCTGTTGATAGTTTAGTTTCTGATAAAAAATTATCGCAAATGGGTGATAAGATTGTAGCTACTATAAAGGAAAAATATCCTAAAGATCACACTGTAAGTGTAGAAGAGGTCCAAGACCTAGTAGAACTTACTTTGATTGATGAAAACTACTATAGGGAAGTAAAATCATTTATCCTTTACCGTGCCAAACACAATATGGACCGTAAAGTAATGAGTGATTTTGAACAATACATTACTGATAAAGAAATTTTAGATATCCTATCTAAAGTTCAAAGTGAGTTTGACAACCAAAGATACCCTATCGATTCTTTATACTTTAAATTTGAATCCTTCACTAAAGACAATATGAGTGAGGAGGAACTTTTAAGTGCCTTAACTCGTGCAGCAAGTGAGCTAACCAGCAAGGAAACTCCAGACTGGGAAATTATTTCAGCAAGATTTTTAATGCATGAGATTGACCTTGAGATAAAAAGAAATGAAGAAAGATATGATATAGTAGATTTTAAATCAAAAATTGATTACCTAACTCATGCTGGTCTTTACGGAGCATACATCAAAGAAAACTATTCATCAGCTGATATAGATGAGTTAGAAGCATATCTAAAAAAAGAACGTGATGACTTATTTACATTTTCTGGCCTAGATTTAGTTAAAAAACGCTATTTAATCCGTACCTTTACAGGCGATATTATAGAAAGTGTCCAAGAAATGTTTATGGGCATTGCCATGCATTTAGCAATTCCAGAAAAAGATAGGGTAGCCTTTGCAAAAAGACTTTATGATATCTTATCAAGTCTTAAAGCAACTATGGCTACACCAACTATGACCAATGCCAGAAAACCATTTAACCAACTGTCATCTTGCTTTATAGATACAGTTCCAGATACCTTAAAAGGAATTTACCGTTCAATAACAAACTTTGCTGAAGTTTCTAAACACGGTGGTGGAATGGGATTATATTTTGGAAAAGTTCGTGCAAATGGATCTGACATTCGTGGTTTTGAGGGAGTTGCAGGTGGAGTTATCCGTTGGATAAGACTTGCCAATGATACTGCAGTGGCAGTTGACCAACTAGGAGTACGTCAGGGAGCTGTTGCTTGTTACCTAGATATTTGGCATAAGGATATGCCAGAATTTTTGGGACTAAAAACAAACAACGGTGATGATAGAATGAAAGCCCACGATATTTTCCCTGGAGTTTGTGTTCCAGATTATTTCTGGGAATTATGCCGTGATGATATAAATGCAACTTGGTATATGTTTGACCCTCATGAAATTGATAAAAAATATGGCAAGGCCCTAGAAGATACTTATGGTGATGAGTGGAAGGAATTTTATCTAAAACTTGTTGAAGATAAAGATGTATCAAGAAGAACTATGCCAGTAAAAGAAATGGTGCGTCTATTAATCAAATCATGGACTGAAACAGGAACACCATTTGTATTTAACAGAGATGCTGTAAATAAATTTAATCCAAATAAACACAAGGGTATGATCTATTCATCAAACCTATGTACAGAAATTGCCCAAAACATGAGTGCATCAGAAACAGTTTCTACAGAAATTGTAGATGAAAATGGCGATACAATCATAGTAAATAAAACAAAACCAGGAGACTTTGTAGAATGTAACTTAGCAAGTCTAACCCTTGGTAAATTCGATGTAACAGATCAAAAAGACCTAGAAGAAACTGTAAGAACAGTAGTAAGGGCTCTAGATAATGTTATAGATTTAAACTATTATCCAACTCCATATGCAGAAGTAACCAACAAAAAATATCGTGCAATCGGTCTTGGTACAAGTGGCTACCACCATATGCTAGTTAAAAATGACATAAAATGGTCAAACCGCGAAGCCCACGCAGAATTTGTAGATAAGGTTTATGAAGATATAAACTACTACGCAATCTTAGAATCTATGGAAATTGCCAAAGAAAAAGGCTCCTATGACGAGTTTGAAGGATCTGACTGGCAAACAGGCGAATACTTTGCCCTAAGAGATTATGACAGCGAGCGTTGGGAAGAATTAAAAGAAAAAGTTACTAAAAATGGCTTACGTAACGGTTACCTAATGGCAATCGCTCCAACAGGATCTACATCAATTATCTCAGGAACATCTGCAGGAGTAGACCCAATTATGAGCAGATACTTCCTAGAAGAGAAAAAAGGAGCCATAGTACCAAGAGTAGCCCCAGGATTAACCACAAAAACTTTCTGGCTATATGAAAATGCCCACGATATTGACCAAAATATTTCAATGGAAATGGCCGGAGTAAGGCAAAGACACATAGACCAAGCCCAGTCAATAAATATTTATATAACTAACGAATACACCATGCGTCAAATACTAAATGTATATATCAAAGCATGGGAAGCAGGAGTAAAGAGTATATATTATGTAAGGGGTAAGAGTCTAGAGGTAGAAGATTGTGATTCTTGCGCTAGCTAAAGTAAACAATAATATTTATTATATAATTTAGTTTAGTACTTGACTAAAACCTCCTAAAGGAAACTCATCATATTCCTTTAGGAGGTTTTTTATTTTTATTGATTAAAATATTTTGTATGTTATAATAATTAATAAATACTTTAGGAGTTTATAGTATGAATACAATAAATAAGTATGTATCTGAAAATAAACCGCTGTCTTATACCCAGATTTTGATTGTAATTGCCGTAGTCTTAGAAAATATTGGACTAGCCTTACCTTTTTATGCCAGAGAAGGATTTCTACCTTCTTACAATTCTGTTGCAAATTCTTACACTGTCCAAGGTAAGTGGGCTATTATTATACTTTTAACATCATTTGCCATTCTTTATTTTCTCTTATCTAGAAATGATCTATTTCTTCTAATTTCTTCAGCAATAAATTTAGCGTATACAAGGAGATGCTTTAGAGCATTTATTGGTACTAGATGGATGTTGTTTTCTTTTTTAGAATCACTAGCAATTGGAGCTAGATATTTACAAATTTCTAATATTCTTTTGATAATTGGAATAATTTCATATGCTATTTTAAAGTACGTTTTAAAGAATGATTTTAAGACTAGCACTTTAGTTAGAAAAGGTTACATAAAAGAAAAAGTAAGAAAGATTATAGATGACTTTAAAAATTCATCTAGGGAAAAAAGAGCAATTTATATCTTAACATTAATAATTGTAATATCAGTCTTTATGGTATTTAAAACAAATAAACTAATGGGTAACAATGTTAAAGTTCCTGCCTTTGGAGTAAGTGTTATAGGGGCATATTTGACAGTTATTTTTGGAATTTACATGCTGGATTCATTGTTAAATAGCAAATACAATAATGTTAAGTTAGCAGTTATTATAGAAATAGTTATAAAAATGATATTTTTTAATAGAAGTCAAGTATTAGAACATAATCTGTCGACAGGGAGATGGTCAACAATTTCCCTTAGCATAGGATATCATTTGTATACTATTGCTATTATAGGCTGTGCAATAGTTCTGTTACTTTTTATAACCAAACAAAAATCTAGCGATCAATAATTTTTTTTAATAGGTAATGTGAATTTGGATGAAAATAATATTTAAAAATTCTAAGTAAAAGCGATAATGTTCTACGTTTGAAATTTTTACTCTTATCCATAACAAAGGTACAGTTAAATTAAGAAATAGTATTTAAAAAGGAGTTTACAAATGGAAGATAGCAAAAAAACCGAAGTTGAAAAACGTGGTATTTTCAATGAAGACGGTGATGTAGACCTTGCCAAAAGAAAAATCATCCAAGGTAATACCACCAACCTAAATGACTTTAATAACTTAAAATATACATGGACCAGTGATTGGTACCGCCAAGCTATGAATAACTTTTGGATACCAGAAGAGATAAATTTAAACCAAGACATCAAAGATTATAGAAATCTTGATGAACACGAAAAATTTGCCTTTGATAGGATAATTTCATTTTTAACCTATCTTGATTCAATCCAAACTGCAAATTTACCAAATTTACAAACCTACGTTACAGCAAATGAAATTAATCTTTGCCTATCAATTCAAACCTACCAAGAGTCCATCCACTCCCAATCTTATTCATATATCCTAGATACAATTTGTTCGCCAGAAGAGAGAACAAAAATTCTTTATATGTGGAAGGATGATGAACACCTACTGCGTAGAAATGAATACATAGGTGAGCAATACAATGATTTTCTAGAAGAAGATGATGAATTTAACTTTATGAAAGCTTTAATAGCAAACTATATCTTAGAGGGTATATATTTTTACTCAGGCTTTTCATTCTTCTATAACCTAGGCCGTAACGGCAAAATGCCAGGAACAGTTCAAGAAATTAGATACATCAACCGTGATGAAAATACCCACTTATGGCTATTTAGATCACTTATAAATGATCTTAAAAAAGAAAGACCAGACTTATTTACAGAAGAACACATTAAATACTACACAGCTATGCTAAAAGAAGGAGTAGAGCAAGAAATTGCTTGGGGAAAATATGCTATTGGTGATAATATAGCAGGATTAAATGGCAAAATGATAGAAGATTATATCAAATACTTAGGAAACCTTAGAGCCAAGGGACTAGGTTTTGGAAATCTTTACGAAGGCTACAACGAAGTGCCAGACTCAATGAAATGGGTAGAAGAATACGCAGACCCAAACCAAGTAAAAACAGACTTTTTCGAAGCAAAAGTTTCTGCATATTCCAAATCTTCAATAATCGAAGATGACTTATAAAATCAGAACCTTTAAGGGTTCTTTTTTTGTGTTTAATTTTCAATGAAAGCAAGAATTTAAAAAAAAAATTTACTCTGTAGTTGAACAATGTTCATTTAGGTGTAGAATATATTCTGTAACAACAAATGAACGATGTTCATTAAAAAAAGGAGGTTTTATGACTTCGGATAGATTAGGTGGAAAAAAAGCAGAGATTATGGAGGCTGCTCTTAAGGTTTTTAAGAAAAAAGGCCCGGATAAGGCTTCTGTGCGTGAAATTATGGCAGAGTCTGGCTTTGGTCTTGGAACTTTTTACCTATATTACACTGATAAAAATGATTTGAAAGAGAAGATAGTCCTTGATAAGGCTATGGATATTATTATAAAAGCTGAGGAAAATTGTGTTGGTGAAGATCCGGTTGGAAGATATATTTCTTTTGTGGATTACATAATTGATTATTTAATTGCCAATCCCTTTGAACTTGACCTTTTAAGTAACAATATCACCTGGGCCCTTTATACAAAAATCGAGCATGATGCTAGGCTTACTGAGGCTGATTCAACCTTACAATTCATTTTAAGTAAGTATGAAAACTTATTTTCTAAATCTTACAGTGAATCCCAACAGCTTTATATCCTTGCTATGACTTTTGATATTATGATGTCTACTTGCAAAAGTGCCTTGATGGAGGACTCAACCTTATCTATTGATGAAATGAAACCGGTTTTATTTGCTGTTATTAGAAAAATTTTTAATGGAACAGGAGAAATTAAATGAAAAAAATATCAAGATTTATTTCATACCATCCAAAATTAGTCTTACTTATTATGACCTTATTACTTATACCTTCTTGGATTGGCTATGAAAAAACTGATGTAAACTATGACATTCTCTCCTACTTACCGGCTGACCTTGAGTCTACCCAAGGCCAAGAAATTCTAGATAAGGATTTTAAAAATGCTGCTACTGGTATGCTAATTTTAAAAGGTGATGACCATGATGCAGATGAACTTAAAAAGAAAATTCTAGAAATTGATGGTGTAGAAGATGTTATTTCAAAATCTTCTATTGTGGGAGATACAGTACCAAATGAATTTTTACCAGAACAAATAAGAGATACTTTTTATGCAGAAGATTCGACTCTATTGATGGTTAAATTTAGTGAATCATCATCTTCTTTTAAAACTATGGAGGCTATAGACCAGATAAAGGCAATAGAATCTAAGGAAAAATTCTTATCAGGTATTTCTTCTTTAGTAAAAGATACCAAGGACCTAATAGACCATGAAACACCTATATATGTAGCACTAGCGGTAGTTCTTGCCCTAATAGTTTTAAGTTTTACCAATGAATCCACAATCATACCATTTTTATTTATGCTAAACATTGGCTATGCAATCTTATATAACTTTGGTACAAATATCTTTTTAGGAGAAATTTCCTATATTACCAAGGCTATAGCGGCAGTGCTCCAGTTAGCTGTTACAACAGACTATTCTATTTTCTTATATCATAGATATGTAGAAAAGAAACAAAAAAATGAAAATAAAAATGAAGCTATGGCTAAGGCTATTGAGTCTACAGTATCATCTATCTTTGCTTCATCACTTACTACCTTTGCAGGATTTTTGGTCTTACTTTTAATGAGACTAGGACTTGGTAAGGATATAGGTCTTGTAATGAGTAAGGGTGTGCTTTTAGGATTAGTATCAACAGTAGTTGTGCTTCCTCCAATGATCTTGCTTACAGAAAAATGGGTTAATAGATTTAACCACAAGGTTTTACTGCCATCCTTTGAGAAGACTTCAAACTTTACTTTAAAATACAAAAAAACTTTATTTATTGTATTTTTAGCTCTTTTCATTCCGGCAGTTTATGGGTCAACTCATACAGACCTTTACTACAACCTAGATAGGTCACTACCCCAAGATCTTGACTCTATAGTTGCTCTAAATAAAATGAAAAAAGATTATGACATGGCATCTACTCATTTTATAGTAGTAAAAGATGATTTGAGTAAGCAATCTATAAATGGCATGGTGGATGAACTAGAAGATGTAGATGGAGTAAACAATGTATTAAGTGTAAACTCTGTTACAGGCTTAACTCTACCAAGTAGTGTTTTACCAGATAAATTACAAGATAATTTTGTAAAAAATGGCTACCAAATGCTTATGTTAAACTCTAAATATCAAACAGCATCGCCAGAAGTTAAAAATCAAATAAATCAGATAAATAAAATTATAAAAGATCACGATCCAGATGGTTATCTGACAGGGGAAGCAGTTCTTACTGATGACCTGACAGAAATATCTGACCGCGACTTTAAAATGGTAAATATTGCATCTATTGGGGTGGTATTTATAATTATAGCAATAGTATTTAAATCTTTTGCCCTACCAATTGTACTAATTGCAGCCATAGAGCTAGCAATATTTATAAATATGGGGATTCCATTTTATATGGGACAAACAATACCATTTATCACATCAATAATAATCGGTGTAGTTCAACTAGGATCTACTATCGACTACTCAATCTTAATGACAGATAGGTTTTTATTCGAATACAAGAAAAATAAGGATAAGAACAAAGCTTTAAAAGTAGCAACAAAAGAAACAGCAAAATCAATTGTTACATCAGCCCTTGCATTTTTTGCAGCAACTATTGGTGTAGGTATATATTCAAAAATGGAGATAGTATCTACCATATGTATATTTTTAGCAAGAGGAGCGATAATTTCTATGCTAGTAATTATTATCTTCCTACCTGCAATAATTAGTGTAACATTCCCATTTATAAAGAAAACAACAAAAGGATTAAATTAGGAGGGAAATATGAACAAAAAATTTGTAAAAGTTCTTGCAGCGGTTACTGTAAGCTCAGTACTTGCTAGCAACGTATCATATGCAGCTACAGAACCTGTAAGAAAAAATGAAACCATATATGTAACCCAAGAAAATGGCAAAATTACGGATGAAACTGCCTCAATTTGGTTAAACTCAGATCAAAATATAAAAATAAAAGATAAATCAAACTTAAAAGATATCAAAAACCTAGAAACTGATGAAGCTATAGAAGCAAATAATGGTTTTATAACTTGGAATGCAGAAGATAAGGATATCTACTACCAAGGAAAAACTAACGGAGAGCTTCCAGTAGATGTAAAAGTAACATATTTTCTAGATGGCAAAGAAGTAAATACAAGCGATCTAGAAGGAAAATCTGGTCACTTAAAAATAGTCGCTGAAGCTACAAACAAAAAGTCTGAAACAACAGAAATTGATGGTAAGCAAAGCACTGTTTATTCTCCATATGCAGTAGTAACTGCAATGATTTTTGATGGAGACAAAGTTTCAAATGTTACAGTAGATGATGGAAAAGTAGTAAAAGATGGTAAAAACCAAATCGTAACAGGCCTACTTACTCCAGGGCTTAAAGAAAACTTCTCTGGTATATTAGAAGAAGATAAATTAGATAAATTTAAAGATAAGTTAGAAGTAGAAATGGATGTTACAGACTATAAACCAACTGAAATTTACACTCTAATATCTAACGAGTTTTTCCAAGAAGATGCTAATTTAGCTTCCCTAGATGATCTAAATGACGGCATTGATAAACTAGAAAATAATATGGCAAAACTAGTTGATGCTTCAGATGAGCTGGCAAATGGAAGTCATCAAATAAATGATGGTATCAATCAATTGAGTGCTGGTGCTGGAAAATTATCAGATGGTTCAGCCCAAATTCTAGCAAACTTTGAAAAACTTTCAGCCGCATTTTCTGATCTTCCAGGCAAAGTTTCAGTAATGACCAATGCTGTAAATCAATTAAGTGATGGATCAAATAACTTAAATGCTGGTATCAATAAATACACAGCAGGAGTTAATCAAGTAAATCAAAATATGCCAACCCTAAATGAAGGAGCTAAAAGCTTACAAGCTGGAGCAACAGAACTTGATAATGGTCTAGCAAAGCTTAATCAAGCAACCAGTGAATTAAAAGAAAAAACTGCTATGAATTCTCAAAAAGGAGATGAAAAAGCAAGCTCACTTACAGATTCTTTAGGCCAATTACAAAAAGGCTTAGATGATTTAGGAAAAGGTCTTAGCCCACTTGCAAGTGGTGTTAATGAACTTAATGGTGGCTTATCTGAACTTTCAGATGCATCAGCTACTATGAATGAAAGTATAGCAAGCCTTAGCCAAACAGCGAATGGTATAAATGTCCAAGGAAGTTTAGAAAATATTTATGCCCAAGCAAACTCTATTGATGCAGTAATTGCAAATCTAGAAGCGAATAATGAAGATGGATCTTTAAGTGGACAAATCGAAAATCTTGCAGCAATTAGAAATAGTCTATATGCAGAAGCTGAAAATTTAAAAGCAAGTGCTCAAGTTAGCGCTGGAGTACAGGCAGGTTTATCTGAACTAAGCCAAGCATCGACAGGGCTTACAGCTGGTATTAAAAAAGCAAATTCTGGTTCAAAAGAAATTTCTACAAAACTTTCTGCTTCAAAAGATGAGCTAGAAAATGCATCAAAAAGTCTTTCAGCAGGTGTAGAAAAAATTAGTAAAGGTTTTTCAGAATCAAACCTAATAAAATTACAAGAATCCATTGCCATGCTAGATGATGCTACTAGCCAAATCAAAGCAGGATCTAGCAAACTAAAAGAAGGAACCATCCAAAATACAGCAGGTGTCGAAAAATTATCAGGTGCTATAAATGAACTTGACCAAAACTCAGCTCAATTAGCTAATGGATCACAAAAACTTTCAAATGGCCTAGAAGAATTTAAAAATAAATCTAAGTCTTTAAATCAATTAAGTAATATAAATCAAACAGCTATTAACCCATTAGCAGATGCCTTAAGGCAATTAAACACAGGTTTAAACCAACTTAATGAATCAACAGGTAAACTAAAAGCAGGTAGCGATAAATACGAAGCGGGTTACCATGAATTTGCCCAAGGCTTAAAAGATTATAAAGCTCAAGGTATTGATGAGCTATCAAATAAAACAGGTGATGTACAAAAAGTAAGTGATATCCTAGATCAAATGTCAAAACTTGCCAAAGAAAATAACTCAATCTCTGGAAGTACAGATGACTTTGAAACAAGATCAAGAATAATCCAAAAAATTAAATAATGAGTAAAAAAAGTGGGCCTAAATAATAGAAAATTTGGGCCTACTTAAATTTTATATAAATAATTTTTAGTATTATTTTAAGTGTTAATTATATTGGGTATTAAAAACATATGTGTGTTATACACATAAATAAGCTGACACTAGCCACAAAAAATTCAAAAAAAATATTGATAAATAATTAATTAGCCCTATTTTTACACGAAAATTTGTGGTATAATTGAGGTAATGTTAATTAGGGGGTGAAAAATGGCAGATGATATTTTATTAAAAATCAAAGAGGCTGAACAGGCTGCTTCTAATGAAGTCAGTGATGCAAAAGCAAAATCACAAGAAATTATTAGACAAGCCAAAGATGAAGCTGACAGTGAGTATAAGAGAATAATCTCTGATGCAAACACTAAAGCAAACGGTCTCATTGATGAAGCAAATCGCAAGGCTTTAAGCGAGAAAGAACCTATCTTGCAAAAAGCACGCGAGGCTTCAAGTAATATTTTAAACACCGATAACAAAAATGTTAAAGTTATTATCGATACTTTGACAGAAAGGATTGTAAGAGATGGCAATAGTTAAAATGGATAAGTTTAACTTGCTAAGCTTTGACTCTGATAGAGCAACTCTGTTAGACACTTTGCAAGGTTTTAACTACGTACATTTTAACGATTTGGTAAAACAACCAAATGATGATTACTTAACTGAAGTCCGTGAAACAAAAAGACTAGCTGAAATAGATGAATCACTTAATAAGGTAAACTATGCAATTGATATAATCAGAGATTATACAAAAGATTTACCAGATGAACTTCATGATAAAGTAAGTGACTTATCCTTAGATGAGGTCAATAAACGTGGATCAAACTTCACTTTTGATTTGATTTATGAGAAATTAAGAGGGTTGATTACCAAACGTGAAAAACTAGTACAAAGTAGGGATAGCCTAAACCAAAGGTATAATGATTTATCTCCATGGCAAGATATAAATGTTAATGTAGATAAGCTTTATAAATCAGACAGGTTTTTCTTAGAGACAGGAACAATATCAGGCAAATTTTATGAAGATTTGCAAAATGCTCTTGTAGAAAGAAACTTAGATGGTACCTTGGTTTATAAAATAAGTGAAAAAGATGGCAATTATTATGTAGTTGCTATTTCAACTAACAAAGAAGCAGAAGAATTTTCTGAAATTTTAAGAGAATTTGGCTTTACTAGAGTAAAAATTGCTGCAGATAATGAAGTTAATACATACTTAACCGATTTAAGTGGCCAAAAAGATGAAATAAATGCTGAAATTGAGGCGGTAGATAAGCAAATAACTGACTTTAAAAAATACTTGCCAGACCTTTACATTTATCAATCTTATGTTACCAACTGCAGAAAAAAAGAAGCTTCAAGTGAGAACTTCCTAAAAACTCGTCAAATGAATATCATTGAAGGCTATGTTCCTAGTGATAAAAGTGCAGAATTTAAAAAAGACTTAGATCAACTTTTAGCAGATAAATACATCTTAGATGTAAAACCAGCAGAGAAGGATGATCCTAATGTACCAATAATTCTAAAAAATAATAAATTAATAGAACCATACGAAAATGTTGTTGCAACCTACGCTTTACCAAAATACAGCGAGCTAGATCCAACAGCAATCGTAGCACCTTTTTATACAATCTTTACCGGATTTATGATTGGTGACTTAGGTTATGGACTTCTTGGAGTTATTGCAATACTTCTTGCATTAAAACTAAAAGATTTCCCAAAAGAAACAGAACAAACTTTAAAGCTATTCCTTAGAATATCCATTTCAGCATGTGTATTTGGATTCATATTCGGATCCGTATTTGGCGGAATAATAGATGTACCGTTTGGATGGATAGATACAACCCAAGATATAAACCAACTTATAACTTTAAGTATAGTTATAGGGGCAATAAGTTTATTCTTTGCCCTAGGAGTAAAAGGATTCATGGCTATTAGAGATGGCCACCCAGATGGTTTATTCTTTGATGTAATAAGTTGGTATATGGCAGTAGGTGGAGCAATTGCTCTAGCACTTACAGGTAGCCCAATCGCAAAATGGGTTATGATTGCAGGAATGGTAATCATCGTTTTATTTGCAGGACGTGCTATGAAATCATGGGGAGCTAGAATTGCAAGCGGTACCTATGAACTTTATGGAATCACCTCATGGATTGGGGACTTTGTATCATTCTTAAGACTTATGGCCCTAGTATTATCTGGTGGATTCGTAGCTTATTCTGTAAACTTAATTGTAGAAATGATGGCAGGCAGTGGTATAGGCGGACTTATTGGAGGAATTATAGTATTTATAGTGTTCCAACTATTTAACATGTTCCTTTCATACTTATCAGCTTATGTACACTCACTTAGATTAATTTATGTAGAAATGTTTAACAAGTTCTACGAAGGTGGCGGAATTAAGTTCCGTGAGATGGTTGAAGACACAAACTTTGTAAATATCATTAGAAAAGGAGAAAAATAATGAGTGAATTTTTTATTGAAAACGGTGGAACAATTTTTGCAGTACTAGCAGCAGCGATTGCAACATTATTTGGTGGAATTGGATCAGCAAAAGGTGTAGGTATGGCAGGTGAGGCAACAGCAGCACTAACAGTAGATGAACCAGACAAATTTGGTAAAGCCCTTGTACTACAACTTTTACCAGGTACTCAAGGTCTTTACGGATTCGTAATTGGATTCTTTATTTACCAACAAATCATTGGTGGAGATGCAATCACATTTGAAAAAGGACTTTACCTACTAATGGCAGCTATCCCAGTAGCAGTTGTTGGATATGCATCAGCACAAAGACAAGCTAGAGTAGCTATTGCCGGTGTAAACATTCTTGCTAAAAACGAAGATGAATTCGTTAAAGGTGTTGTTTACTCAGTAATGGTTGAGTTATACGCAATCTTAGGCTTTGTAATCTCTCTACTACTAGTACTAAACGCTTAATATTAGGAAAAGATTATGAATAATCTTGAAGTAATATTAGAATCAATTATTAGTGAAGGAAAAACTGAAAGTCAAAATATATTAGATGATGCAAACGCTAAAGCATATGAAATAGTAAATGCGAAAAAAAGCGAAGCAGATAAAAAAGCAGCTGAGATTTTAGCTTCAGCCCAAAAAGAAGCAGAAACCATCATAAAAAACGAAGAAGTTTCAGCAAATCGTGAATCTCGTGATATAGAAATAGCAGCAAAAAATAAGGTAATCGATGAAATAGTAGATGCACTTTTAGAAAACTTAAAAAATCTAGATAGCAATTCCTATAAAACTTTTATAGATAGCACCTTGAAAAAATCTGGTATTTCAAATGGAGAACTTATCTTATCAGATGGCCATAAAGATGCTTTAAAAAATGCAGATTTTGGCGGACTAAAAGTCTCAGATGAAACAGTTGAAGATGGTTTTGTTGTAAAATCTGGCAAAATCGAATATGATAACAGATTTTCTTCAATAATAAAATACAATATTGATGATATAAGAAAACAAATTTCAGATGAAATATTTAACTAAGGAGGGTTTATGAATAGAGATAACTATATAGGTGGATCTATCTCAACTAGAATACGCGAAAATAACCTCCTTACTAGAAATGACCTAGAAAGATTAAATGATTATGATTCAGTAGGTGAAGTCCTAGGTGCTTTAAACGATTCATCTTATAGAGAGTCCATTCAAGAGCTAGGACGCCCAGAAGAATATGAAAAAATATTAGATCAAGAGCTAAAAAATTCCTATGAACTTATAGAACAGACTGCAGGAGATGATGATATTCTCCAGTATTTTAGAGAAAGATATAATTTTCATAACCTAAAAGTATTAGTAAGAGAAATCGTCCAAAACGAGTCTTATGCAAACTTATATAGTGATATAGGAAATATAGACCTTGCTTATATCAAAAGACATTTATCAAGTGATAATATAGAAGTAGGCTTTTTAGAAGGCCTAGACATCGAAGGATATCAACCTTTTAACAAATCAGTAAATGATAATGATATTTACGTAGATTATGGTAAACAAGCCCTAACAAAGTTTAGGGAAACTAACAATCCAAAAGATATAGATATTAGCCTTGATAAGTCATATTATGAAAAACTTTTAAAAGATGCTAAGGAAATAGACTTAGAAGAGCTTACAAAATACACAAAAGAACGTATTGATTTAATCAATGTTAAAACTCTTTTACGTATCAAAGCTCAAGGTACAGAGGCAAGTGATTTAAAAGATGCCCTAATCGATGGTGGTTATATTGACCCTGAAAGATTAGTAGAACTTGCCCCAGCAGATATAAACCATCTTGTGGTAAAACTATCAAATGAAAATATCAATAAATATTTAGTAAGAACTTTAGATGATGATAAATCTTTAGACCAAAACTTACTTGACCTTGAAAAAGCAATTGATGACCACCAAATGGATTACTCAAGACTTGCGAAATCTATGACCTACGGCCCTGAAGTTTTAATGAATTATATCATTTCTAAAGAAGCAGAAATCAAAAACTTAAGGATCATTCTAGTATCAAAACTAAATTCATTACCAAAAGAATTTACATTAGAAAGGTTGCGTGAGACTTATGCATAGGGTAGCAGTAATCGGGGATAAGGACTCAGTTCTTGCCTTTAAGGCACTCGGTGTAGAAGTATATACAGTTATAGATGGCGAAGAAGCAGCAGATACTATAAATAATTTAGCCAAAGAAGATGTTGGTGTAATATTTATAACAGAAAAATTTGCTAAAGAAATCCCATCTACAATTGATAAATATAGAGATCAAATGACTCCAGCTATCATTTTAATCCCTGGCAATAAGGGATCAATGGGTATAGGTCTTGCTGATATAAACAAATCAGTAGAAAAGGCTGTTGGAGCCAATATTCTAAATTAAAGGAGCTTAATTTGAAAGAAGGTAAAATTACTAAAGTATCAGGACCATTGATAGAAGCTAGCGGATTATCTGATGCGAATATCTATGACGTGGTTGAGGTATCAAAAGATAAGCTCATCGGCGAAATAATTGAGATGAGAGGAGATGTTGCAAGTATTCAGGTTTATGAAGAAACAACAGGAATAGGACCTGGAGACCCAGTAGTTTCTACAGGACATCCTCTATCAGTTGAACTTGGACCTGGTATGCTTCGTCACATGTACGATGGTATCCAAAGACCTCTAGAAAAACTTGAAGACCTTGCAGGATCATTCTTAGAAAGAGGAGTTACAGCACCACCATTAAATCGTGAAACAAAATGGGAATTTGTCCCAACTAAAAATGTAGGCGATGAAGTTGCTGCTGGGGATGTCCTAGGTACAGTTGAAGAAACACATGTACTTACACATAAAATCATGGTTCCATACGGAACTAGCGGAAGAATTAAAGATATAAAATCTGGCGAATTTACTGTAGATCAAACTGTAGCAGTAATTGAAACAGAAGATGGCGATAAAGAAATCAATATGATTCAAGAGTGGCCAGTAAGACAGGCTCGTCCATCAAGAAAAAAACTTGACCCTAATGAACCACTTATTACAGGTCAAAGAGTTATTGATACATTCTTCCCAGTTGCAAAAGGTGGTACATCTGCTATCCCTGGACCATTTGGTTCTGGAAAAACAGTAGTACAACACCAGATAGCAAAATTTGCCGATGCAGACATGGTAGTTTATGTAGGTTGTGGGGAACGTGGTAACGAGATGACTGACGTACTTAACGAATTCCCAGAACTAATAGACCCTAGAACAGGCGAATCAATAATGGAGAGAACAATCCTTATTGCAAATACATCAAACATGCCAGTAGCAGCTCGTGAGGCAAGTATTTATACAGGTATTACCCTTGGAGAATATTTCCGTGATATGGGCTATAACGTAGCGATGATGGCTGACTCAACAAGCCGTTGGGCAGAGGCCCTTCGTGAAATGTCTGGTCGTCTAGAAGAAATGCCAGGGGATGAAGGTTTCCCAGCATATCTTGCATCTAGAATCGCAGACTTTTATGAAAGAAGTGGTAAAGTTGAAGTTTTAGGAAATAGAGATGAAGAAGGATCACTAACAGTTATAGGAGCTGTAAGCCCTCCAGGTGGGGACCTTTCAGAGCCAGTTACCCAAGCTACTTTACGTATAGTAAAAGTATTCTGGGGACTAGATTATGACCTATCTTACCAACGTCACTTCCCAGCTATTAACTGGTTATCATCTTATTCTTTATACCAAGATAAGATGGACCAATATATTGACCAAAATATCAACGAAGAATTCTCAACTATGAGAAAACGTGCAATGAGCTTACTAGCTCAAGAGCAATCACTTCAAGAAGTTGTTAGACTAGTTGGTCGTGATGCCCTAAGTGATGATGATAAATTAAAACTAAATGTTACAAAATCAATCAGAGAAGACTACTTACAACAAAACGCCTTCCATGATGTAGATACATTCTGTTCGCTTAAAAAACAAAACATCATGCTTGATTTAATTCTTTATAACTATGATAGATCCCTAGAAGCTTTATCAAATGGAGTGGAGCTTGAAAAACTAGAAAATCTACCAGTACACGAAAGAATTACAAGGGCAAAATTTGTAAGCGAGGATGATATAGAGAAACTTACAGACATCAAAGCAGAAATTGACAATGAAATTAGTCAATTATCAAGGGAGGCATAATGTTAAAAGAATATAAAACAGTAACCGAAGTTGTTGGGCCTCTAATGCTTGTTGAAGGTGTTGAAGGTGTAAGCTTCGATGAACTTGTAGATATAGAAATGCAAACTGGCGAACGCCGCCGTGGCCGTGTTATAGAAATAGAAGAAGGCCGTGCTATGGTCCAACTTTTCGAAGGATCAACAGGTATTAACCTTGAATCTACTTCTGTAAGATTTTTAGGACGTCCACTTGAACTTGGCGTATCAGAAGATATGGTTGGCCGTGCCTTTAACGGACTTGGTGAACCAATTGATGATGGTCCAGCTATCATTCCAGAAGAAAAACGAGATGTAAACGGTACAGCTATAAACCCTGTAAGCCGTGATTATCCATCAGAATTTATCCAAACAGGTATTTCTACCATTGATGGACTAAATACTCTTGTACGTGGACAAAAACTTCCTATTTTCTCAGGAAACGGTCTGCCACACAACCAAGTAGCAGCACAAATTGCCCGTCAAGCACGTGTACTTAATGATGATGAAGGTTTCGCGGTAGTATTTGCAGCTATTGGTATTACTTTTGAAGAAGCGCAATTCTTCTTAGATGACTTTAGAAAAACTGGAGCTTTAGATCGTTCAGTATTATTTATGAACCTTGCAGATGACCCAGCAATCGAACGTCTATCTACACCAAAAATGGCCTTAACTTGTGCAGAATACCTAGCATATGAAAAAGATATGCAAGTACTAGTTATCATGACTGACATGACTAACTACGCAGAAGCTTTACGTGAAGTTTCAGCTGCTCGTAAAGAGGTACCTGGACGTCGTGGTTACCCAGGATATCTATATACAGACCTTTCTACAATCTATGAAAGAGCTGGTAAACTTCGTGGCAAACCAGGAACTATTACACAAATTCCTATTTTATCAATGCCAGAAGATGATATCACTCACCCAATCCCTGACCTTACAGGATATATCACAGAAGGACAAATTATCCTTAACCGTGAATTATATAACCAAGGTATCCAACCACCAGTTTCTATCCTTCCATCCCTATCACGTCTAAAAGATAAGGGTATAGGTAAGGGTAAAACTCGTGAAGACCATGCTGGTACTATGAACCAAATCTATGCAGCTTACGCATCAGGGGTTGATGCTCGTGAGCTACAAAAAATCTTAGGTGACTCAGCACTTTCAGATGCAGACCTTGCATTTGCTGAATTTGCTAAACAATTTGAAGAAAGATATATAAACCAAGGATATTATACAAATAGAACTATCGAAGAAACTCTAAATCTTGGTTGGGAATTACTAAAATTAATTCCAAAATCAGAACTTAAGAGAATTGATGATGCCCTAATTGAAAAATATATGGATTAGGTGATAAAAATGGCAAGACTAAAAGTAACGCCAACTAGGATGAATCTTAACACCTTAAAAGAAAGGCTAGGCACTAGTAAACGTGGTTATAAATTATTAAAAGATAAGCAAGATGAGCTTATGCGTCAATTTATGATTTTAATCCGTGAAAATAAAACTTTAAGAGAAGAAGTAGAAAAAGAACTGTCTGATTCTTTTTCTGACTTCCTTATTGCAAGTGCCTTTATGAGCCCAGAATCAATGGAAGCTAGCGTTAGCTTTCCTACACAAAAAGTTGGTGTTGATATAGGTGTTAAAAATGTCATGAGTGTTAGAATCCCTCAAATGGAATTTAAGGTAGAAGAAAATAAGGATGCTAGCATGTATGCTTACGGTTATGCTGAAACATCAGCAGGCCTTGACCAAGCAATTGCAGGTTTAAATGAAGTTACAGAAAAACTTTTAAAACTTGCAGAACTAGAAAAAACTACCCAGCTTATGGCAGATGAAATTGAATCTACACGTAGACGTGTAAATGCTCTAGAATACCGTACTATCCCAGACTTGGAAGAAACTATTAAGTATATTAGAGCAAAACTAGAAGAAAACGAAAGAGCAACTATCGCAAGACTTATGAAGGTAAAAGATATTATCTCAGATCCTGATGTAACAGATACTTTAGATGAACCAGGATTTAGAGAAAGTCAAGATGGATTAAATCCAACAGGTGATAGCAGGCCTACTCTATCTAAGGAGTAATAAGCCTATTTTAGTATAAAAAATGTAATTACGGTGGCTATCTTAAAAGTATCAATACTATCGTAGTTGCCTTTTATACTGGACTTATTTCCCTTAATGCAGAAAATCTAATAGAAATGAAAGAAGAGGACCGTAGGTCTTCTTTTTTTGTATATAATTCCTATTATAGAAGCTATGAAATTGTTAGAGCAATTTTATTCCATTATTAAATGCTAGATGTCTTTTATATATAAAAAAAATAAGTATAATGTAAGACATACGTCATAATATTTGAGTTTAATTATAAGTGATTATAGATTTAGCAAATCAAACAGTAGCTTTTGCTAATTATATAAAATAGTACTCTTATAAATATTTAAAACTCATAGAGAGGTTTTTTATGGATACCAAAAAATTAAAACCAGCCCTTGGGGTCGCCTTGCTATCTCTAGGGCTTGCTATATATATTGCAATAACAGGAGAGGCTACTGAGGCGAGTATTTGGTCACTTTTTCCACCTTTAGTAGCTATTTTTGTGGCATTATTTACTAAAGAAGTATTTTCTTCTTTATTTTTAGGGATTGTTACAGGTGCTATTTTAGCATCAGAAGGATCATTTGCAGTTTTTCTAAATAATTTAGTGCAAGAAGGATTTATTACTTCTATTTCAGGAAGTTCGGGAATTTTTATATTCTTAGTAGTTCTTGGAATAATGGTTGTGCTTATAAATCATTCAGGGGGATCCAAAGCCTTTGGAGATTGGGCTAATTCAAAAATAAAGACTAGGAAAGGTTCACAACTTGCTACATTTTGTATGTGTATAATGCTATTTATTGACGATTATTTTAATTGTTTAACAAGTGGATCTGTGATGAAGCCTATAACTGATTCTCACAAAGTATCAAGAGCAAAACTTGCCTACATAATAGATGCAACTGCTGCCCCTGTTTGCATGATAGCTCCTATTTCTTCATGGGCAGCTGCTGTTTCAGGATATGCCGAAAGTAGTCATATGTCAGGTATAGAGTTATTTGTAAGATCAATTCCCTTTAATTTTTATTCTCTTTTGACCTTGGTTTTCGTAGTAAATATTATAGCCTTTGATAATGATTTTGGTCCAATGAAAAAATACGAACAAAGAGCCATGGAGGAGGGATATCTGGGTATTAGAAAAGATATTTCTACAAATGATTTAGAGCAAAACTTAAATGGGTCTATAATTGACTTAGTTTTTCCTGTATTAATTTTAATTATATCTTGTGTTACTAGCTTAATTAATGTAGGAGGATTTTTCGATTTAGCAAGCCCGTATTATCATGATTTTGTAAATGCTTTTGCCAACACAGATTCATCAATAGCTCTTGCCATGGGGTCTATTATTGCGCTAATAATAAATATAGTATTTTTTGTAGTGAAAAAATCTATAAGCTTTGAAAAATCAATGGATGCTATTTCAGAAGGATTTTCTTCTATGGTATCAGCTATTTTGATTTTAACAATGGCTACAAGTTTAAAGAATATATCAAACGATTTATTGGGTTCGACCCAATATGTAGGTGGACTTATGGAAAATGTGGCAGGAAGCCTAAATTCATTTTTACCAGTTGTAATTTTTATAGTTGCAATATTTCTTGCCTTTGCCACAGGAACAAGCTGGGGAACTTTTGGAATTTTGATACCGATTGTAGTATCTATGTTTGAACCGACAGATCCATTATTTTTTATAGGAATATCAGCTACTCTTTCAGGAGCAGTTTGTGGAGATCACCTATCTCCTATATCTGATACAACTATAATGTCATCTACAGGGGCAGGTTGTATTCATATTGATCATGTTAAAACTCAGCTACCATATGGTATGAGTGTTGCAGCTATATCTGCGGTAGTATATATCATAGCAGGATTTACTCATTCCGCTCTTATATCTTTATCTTTTGGAGTGATAGTAATTTTTGCCTTGATGTATGTATTAAAATTAAAAAATAAAAAAGAGTTCAGTATATAATATGAGCTGAGCTCTTTTTTATAAAATTGTTTTGACAATAGTCAAAATAATGTATATACTCATTTTAAGATAGAAAAGAACGGAGAGAATATAAATGGACCAAGGGCCCTACCATATCTTAATTACAAGCCTTGTTGTAATTTTACTTTTAATAATTAATGGTACTTTTACAGCTATTCATACAGGATTAATTACATTAAACCCAATGCGATTAGAGGAAGATAAAGAAAACGATGCAAAAACAAGGGCTATCCTAAAGATTATATCTGATCAGGATAGGTTAAATCAATCTTTTGGCATAGTAAATATAATATTTTCCCTTCTAACGATTGCTTATTTTACAAAAAGATTAAGTGATTTAACTACTGATGGATTTTTCTTTAATGGAATTATTTCTTTAGGTTGGATGACCTTTATTGTGATAGTTATATATACAATAATAAAAGTTATATTTGTAGATAAGATTCCCCAAAGAATTGGCGTAAGATTTCCTATGCAGATAACTAGATCTACTGTAGCTATTACTAAGTTTATAATGTTTTTGACTAAGCCTTTAGTTTCTATAACCACAACTGTAACAAATTTCTTGATGGGAATCTTTAGCATAGAAGCTAAAGGAATAGAAAAAGCGGTAACCAGTGAGCAAATCAAATCCATTGTCCAAGTTGGAGAAAACCAAGGGATAATTCGCCCTATGGAATCAAAAATGATTCACTCTATCATGGGTTTTGATGATCTGATTGCTGAAGAAATAATGACAGCAAGAACTGATGTTTTTATGATAGATGTAAATGATGAGGAAAAAACTTGGTTAGAAGAATTTGAAAAGATAAAACATTCCCGTATCCCTGTTTATGAAGACGAAGTAGATAATATCCTAGGTATTCTTTATACCAAAGATTACCTTTTAGAAGCAACTAGAGTTGGGATGAAAAATGTCCATGTCAAAAGCCTGATAAAACCTGCATACTTTGCCCCAGATAAGATTGAAACAGATAAATTATTTTCCGATATGCAGATAAATCATATCCACATGGCAGTTTTAATAGACGAATACGGTGGATTTGCAGGTGTAGTAACCATAGATGACCTCCTAGAAGAAATTGTAGGAGACTTAGATGAGGGAATTAATCTTTCTAGCGAATTTAGAGAAAATCGCAAGGGAGTATATGTTGTAAAAGCTTCAATGAATATCAAAGATTTAAACGAAAAAATTCCTATAGATATAGATGAGGATAACGAAAACTTCGATTCCCTAGGTGGATTTATAATAGACTCCCTAGGATATATTCCAGAAGAAGGAGTCAATGAAACTCTAGTTTATAATGGCTATGAAATAAAGATCCTATATATTGAGGATAATAGAATCAAGGCTTGTAGGATAAGAAAATTAAAAGAAGAAATAAATGCTAATGAGAATGAAGTAATAATTGGCGAAGATTCTGAAAATTAAAATCACCCGATATGGGTGATTTTTTTATGTCAATATAAAAATTTTAAAAAGCAAAACTGACTCCAAAAATTGATAAATTCATAATTTCAAAATTCTAAAAATTGCAAACTCGCATACGCTCAACAGTGCAATTTTTAGCGAATCTATTCAATTAGAATTTATGGCAATTTTTTACGAACAGAAGACTTTTTAAAATTTTATTTTGTCTTAATGGGGGTACATTCCTACTCATCTCCATCACAAAGCATACCAAGCTTAAAGTATTCATCATACTTTATAAAGTAAAGGAGGCCTCCATCTAGCATATAGATATTGTTAAATCCTAGGTTGCGGAGCATTTTTATCATATTTGAGCTTTGAACACCAGTTTCATCGTAAAATAAAACTTTTTTATCTCTAGGAAGTTTTTCGTGTTCATCCCTTAATTTCTTTCCTTCAAAAAGTCTGGCACCCTTGATATGGCATTCTTTAAAAGCTGCTTCATTTCTGATATCAATTATCTCATACTCATTTTTTGTAGCACAAAAATCTGAAAATTTAACATGAGGTAAGCGACCGCTACAAATATTTATAGCTTGGCTAGCTATGACATTATTTATATCCTCGGTGGTAGAATAATATGGCTGGTAACCTAGTTCTAAGTTGTATAAATCAGAAATTGTACCACCCATTTTTATAAGAGTGCCAATCACATCTATTCTTTTATCTACAACTCCCTTACCTAGAGCTTGAGCCCCATAAATTTTTCCAGTTTCTTTTTCAAAGAGCAATTTCATGTAAACCATTTCTGAACTTGGCATGATGCCGACCTTATCAGAGTGGGAGATGAGGGTTACATCGTAGTTGTAGCCTAGTTTTTGCAAGGATTTTTCATTTAATCCTGTCATACCGATATTTAAATCAAAAGACTTGATTAAAAATGTGCCTATATATTTTAAAGGCTCTGCGTCCTTGCCTAATAAATGCTTGGCTAAAAATTTGGCTTGCCTGTGGGCTGGCCAAGCTAGTTTTAAATTTTGTTTTTCATTTGTAATAAAGTTTGTAATATCAATGGCATCACCTATGGCATATATGTTTGGATCGGTAGTTTGATAATTTTCATCAGTTACAATTGATCCCTTATCCGTGATTTCAAGCCCAGCATCTACTGCAAGTTTATTATTGGCAGCCATACCAAGGGCAAGGATTACCATATCAGCCTTTACTTTTTTGCCAGAAGCAAAAACAACTTCATTGTCGCGAATTTCTACTAGTTCTTTCTCGTGGATAATATTTACATCATTTTCTTTTATATTTTCTTCTATAAAAGGTGCTAATTCATCATCTATCATGCCTAAAACCTTGCTTCTTACAAACATAGAGACATTTGTATCTTCTAACTCATTTAAAGCATGGGCTGCCTCAAGGGCTATAAAACCACCACCAGCTACCAAAATATTTTTTGCATCATAATCTTCATAGTAGGCTCTGATATTTTCTACATCCATGACATTACGGATAGTAAATACATGGTCCTTATCAGTTCCCTTTATAGATTTTGGAACATTTGGGTGGGCGCCTGGTGCTAAAACTAGGTAGTCATAAGTTTCGTTAAATTCTTTGTCACTTCTTTTATCTAGGACTGAGACATATTTTTCTTCACGGTTTATACTTATAACTTCATGATAATTGTAAGCATCAATATTGTAGCCTTTTTTAAATTTTTCACTGTCCCTGTGGACTAAAAGGGTGCTATCCTTTATTTCGTAAGACAAATAATAAGGTAGCTCGCAGTTACCAAAGCTCATATCCCTATCTTTTTCAAACATTACTATCTCTACATTTTCATTTAAGCGGCGCAGAGAAGCTGCAAAAGTCGCCCCAGCTGCTACCGCTCCTACAATTACTACTTTCATATGTATATCCTTTACTATTTACTCAACACTTTTTAAATATTTACCCAATTATGATTTGCAAAAAAAATTTATCGTGGTAAATTAAAAATATAATATATAACTATGACAGGAAAAGTAGTAATTATGAGTATCCACAGAGAAAGGCTGGTGCTGAGAGGTCTTATACAAGTTTTTATGAAAAACCACCCTGGAGTTTTTTAAGAGATTAAAACGTTGGTCGCGTTAAGACCTTAATGAGCACAAATTTTAGGTGGAACCACGGAATCAACCCGTCCTTTTATCGGTAACGATAAGGGCGGTTTTTTTGTGGATTAAAAGGAGAGATTATGATAAAAATTACATTACCAGATAATTCGGTAAAAGAATACGAAGCTGGCGTAAGTGTGGGTCAAGTTACAAAAGACATTTCTGAAGGACTATATAGACAAGCCCTTGGTGCAGTTGTAAATGGTGTAACACGCGGATATATGGAACCAATCAATGAAGATAGTGACTTTAGAGTTGTAAAATTTGATGATCCAGAAGGTAAAGAAATATTTTGGCATACATCAAGCCACGTAATGGCAGCAGCAATTAAAGCTTTATGGCCTGATACAAAATTTGCCATAGGACCAGCAATTGCTGATGGTTTCTACTACGATATGGAACTAGACCACAGATTTGTTCCAGAAGACTTTGAAAAAATTGAGAAAAAAATGCTAGAAATAGCTAAAGCTGACCACAAAATGGAAAGAATTGAAATTTCTCGTGCTGAAGCTTTAAAAATGTTTGAAGAAGAAGGCCAAGACTATAAGGTAGAGCTTATAAATGATTTGCCTGAAGATGAACTAATCACCCTTTATAAAATGGGAGATGCCTTTGTAGATTTATGCCGTGGCCCACACTTAGAATCTACTAAGAAAATTAAGGCAGTAAAATTAAAAACAATAGCTGGTGCCTATTGGAGAGGTGACTCTGATAGACAAATGCTTCAAAGACTTTATGGTATTTCTTTTGAAAAAGCCAAACAACTTGAAGAATGGCAAGAGTTACAAAAAGAAATTGAACGCCGTGATCACAGAAAAATTGGTAAAGAAATGGATTTATTTGCCTTCCATGAAGAAGGACCAGGATTCCCATTCTTCCATCCAAACGGCATGATTCTTATGAATGAATTACTTGGTTGGTGGAGAGAAGTTCTAGAAGAACGTGGTTATGGAGAAATCAAAACTCCTTTAATCATGAACGAAGAACTATGGCACAGGTCAGGCCACTGGGACCACTACAAAGAAAATATGTACTTTACAAAAATAGATGATGAAGATTATGCTATAAAACCAATGAACTGCCCAGGATCAGTTTTAACATACGCATCAAACCAACATTCTTACAGAGATTTACCAATTAGACTTGCAGAATTTGGTCAAGTTCACAGACACGAACTATCAGGTACTCTTCACGGATTATTTAGAGTAAGAACATTTACCCAAGATGATGCTCACGTTTACTGCTTACCTAGCCAAATCAAAGATGAAGTTTACAAAATGATAGACCTAGCAGACCTACTCTATTCTACATTTGGTTTTAAATATTCTTTAGAGTTATCAACAAGACCAGATGACTTTATGGGAGAAATCAAAGATTGGGACTTTGCAGAAGACCAATTAAAGGCAGCCCTAGAAGAACGTGGTATGGACTATGAACTAAATCCTGGCGATGGTGCATTTTACGGTCCAAAAATTGACTTCCATTTAGAAGATGCAGCTGGACGTACCTGGCAATGTGGTACTATCCAATTAGACTTCCAACTACCACAAAACTTTGATTTAACATATATCGATGAAAATGGAGAAAAACAAAGACCAGTTATGCTACACCGTGCCCTACTAGGTTCAGTAGAAAGATTTATCGGTGTACTAACAGAACACTTTGCAGGAAGATTCCCACTATGGTTAAACCCAGAACAAGTAGTAATCATTCCAGTATCAGATAAATACCTAGATACAGCAGAAAAATTACAAAAAGAAATTAAAGATGCTGGCTTTAGAGTATCTGTTGATAAAAGAAGCGAGGGGGTAGGCTATAAAATAAGACAAGCCCAACTAATGCGCGCTAACTACATGCTAGTAGTAGGGGAAAAGGAAGAAGAATCAAAACTTCTTACAGTTAGAAATAGAGATGGTGAAGAAACACCAGAAGTTTCAGTAGAAAGCTTAATTCAAAAATTAAGCGAAGAAAGAGATAGCAAATCAGTAAATCCTTCTTTCTAAGCAAATAAATATAAAAAAAGCCTGGGAAAACATACCTAGGCTTTTTTGCTTTAGCTAGCCACCATTGACATAAAATTGCAAGTCGGGTTTACTATATAAGCTTAAATATAATATATAATTATTTTTTAGGGAGTGTTTATGGAAGAAATACAGATAACAGAAAATAAACTAGGAACATTACCAATTGATAAACTATTGCTAGAAATGGCAATACCAATGGTTATTTCAATGCTAGTTCAAGCAATCTATAATATAGTAGACTCAATGTTTGTAGCAAGGATATCAGAAGATGCACTAACAGCAGTTTCGATTGCCTTTCCAGTGCAAAATATCTTAATTGCTTTTGCAGTAGGTATAGGAGTAGGGGCTTCAGCCCTTTTATCGAGATTTTTAGGAGAAAATAACCGTGACAGGGTAGGATCAGTAGCCATCCACGGTATCGTAATTTCAACAATTACCTATGTAGTTTTTGCTCTCTTAGGCTTACTATTTACAAGCGCCTTTGCTGATGGCCAAGGACAAAGTGCTGCAGTTACAGCGTATACTAAAGAATATACTTATATAGTAACCATATTCAGTATAGGAATATTTTTCCAAGTACTAGCAGAAAAACTATTGCAAGCCACATCCCTTACAAAATATACAATGATAACTCAAATGTCAGGGGCAATCATAAATATAATACTTGACCCAATCTTAATATTTGGTCTATTTGGTTTTCCAAGATTAGAAGTAAAGGGAGCTGCTATTGCAACAGTAATAGGACAATTAGGTGGGGCACTAATAGGTTTTTATTTTAATAAAACAAAAAATAAAGATATCAACTTTACCTCAAAAAAATTTAGATTCCATGGAGATATAGTAAAGCAAATCTTTATGATAGGCCTACCAACCACCGTTATGAATACTATAGGATCTATAGTAGTTTTTGTCATAAACTTAATCCTAAGAGACTTTGGAGCAAGTGCCATCGCAGCCTTTGGAGTAATGTTTAAATTTCAATCCTTTGCCTTTTTACCAGTTTTTGGTATATCAAATGCGCTGACAACCATAGTATCCTATAACTATGGGGCTAGAAAAAAAGATAGGATAAAAGGATCCATAGGGCTATCTATGAAAAGTTCATTTATATTAATGGCCATAGCAGTACTAATAATGTGGATATTCCCAAGACAATTATTAGGATTTTTTAATGCAACAGAATCTATGATGGAAATAGGAGTGCCAATGATGAGAATAGTTTCCATCTCATACCTTGTAGCAGTCCCAGCAATAGTATCAGTAGGGGGAGTTTTCCAATCCCTAGGAAACTGGCAAATAGCTATCTTCCAATCATTCTTAAGACAATTAATAATCCTAATCCCAATATTTTATGCCCTAAGCCGCACAGGCAATCTAAACATAGCATGGTGGGCATTCGTAATAGCAGAATCCCTAAACTCAATCCTATGTACATGGATGCTAAGAAAAGAAGTAAGGAATAAGATAGACACTCTAGAACCAGCAAAGACAGTAGCATAAACTACTGTCTTTTTCTTCGGGAAAATTTTTGGGTTTTTTCTATATATAAGTAGTGGGTGATTTCAGATAAACTAATCTAATGGATATAATTCAAGGACATATTTTATTAATTCATCATTTCTACGATTGATATCATCTATTGTCCAAGTTTCTTTGTCACTAATTTTTTCTCCTAAATCTTTATTTACAATACTTTCATTTAAAAATAGAGGTGTACGTAATCCTTCATAAGAATTAGTAATTTTATCCTTATAATCTCTTTTATTTTTAAAGCTACCGTTACTTAATTCGGAATTATATCCAGTTAAAGTTAAATTTCCTAATTTATGAACATTTTCAGCTAATTCATCTTCTGTAATATTATTCCACTCGGATTCATTTGATGGTTTTTGAGGCATGATATGTTCTAATGTCCAGCGATATTGTTTATTCTTTTGGTTTCTTTCATTTAAATTTTCTGGTCTTTGTTTATTAAAGTAAGTACCATGTTCTTTTTCAAGATCAACTAAAATTATCCTTGTTGTATCACTATTTATTTCATAAATGTTATTTTTTAAGGCTTGTTTAAAATCTTCATCTACATCTGCTATTTCATTTAATGCTGATTTTATTATTTCTAAATAAGTCTTAGATTCATCTTTATAAAATTGCATTTTTCTAACAGAATTTAGTGCCTTTGCTCTTAAATTAGAAGATTTAGGTCGTAAAGTTATATTTCTTCTAACATAGTAATTATTGAGATAATCTAAAATTTCTTCCATTTCTATTTGGTCAATATTTTCATTTTTAAATTCATTTAAAGTAAATAAAAGAATAGGATAGATTGAAGTTGTATCTAGATTTGAAATCTTCTCCAGTGAAGAAATCATAGCATCTGAATATAGTAAATTAGAATCCTCAGCTCCAGCATTATTAGTAAAAGATGAAAAAATTTCAGCCCTACTAATTAATATATCAATATATTCAGCACCATTCTCTTCAAACAATTTATCATATAAATTAAGAGCTTCGTTTTTTGTAATTGACCTAGTTGTTTTCTTATTCTCAGGTTCAAAAGTATCAAAGTTATTTTGTAAAAATTGAGTGACAAGCTTAGACTGTGGTTCACCATTTTCATCACTAAACTTATCTAACAATTCATACCACTTATTTAGACTTCTCTGTTCTCCTAAAACATTAACAGATTGCTTTAGATAGTATGATTTTAATAAGTCAATCAATGTTAATGGAAGACCTTTTGCGTTAAAAGAAGTAAATATAGTGAACGCATCAGATATATTGCTAACTTTTATTCTTAGTATTTCCATTGAGTTAACTTTATTATAAAAGTCTAAAAGTTCTTTCACGTTCTTTTCTTTATAATCTTCATCACCATTTTTAAAGAATTCTAATTTTAATAGTTCGACTATCTCTTTGAATCTTTTACCAATAATAATATTTTTTGGTGGTTTGTAATTTTTTAAGTTCTTTATTGTTAAAATTTTTAAGATTTCATTATAGTTTTCTTTATCTTTATCTAATAATCTTAGTCTAGGTCTCTTTGTATATTGGTTATCCAATTGACGTCGTATGTCAGAAGTAGCTTCGCTATAACTAATGTCAATGGATGATTCACTAATTATAAATTTTTTTAAATTCTCTGCATATTTTAAATGATAAAAAATTCCGGCTAGTATAAGAGAGATAGTAGTTAATCTTTGCTGCCCATCAACTATATCATAAGAATTTTTCTTGATTTTATTTGAATCATATTCATCTCTAGTTGGTGTAACTAATAAATTACCAACATAGTACCCTGAATTTTCTTTTACTATATCATAAAATAAAGTTTCTACATTGCTGGATTTCCAAGAGTAATTTCTTTGGTATATAGGAACTATATATTCAATATCTGATCTAGTGGGAAAAATCTCCTCAATTGTTTTAGTTTCTGATGTCAAATCCATGTTATTCCTCCTAATATGTTCTATAACAATTAGATCATAAAAACTCTCTTTGATCAAATATTATCAATTAGAAAATTTATAAATTATATTGAGAGAATTTATAGTATATGTTAAGATCGATCATAAATAAATTTTAGGAGATTCAATATGAAAATTTTGTATGATAGAGTTGAAATAAGGTTGCGTGAATTTGAAATAGATGATAACGAACTTATAGAAAAATATAATTCTAATGTTAATTTGGCAATTGAGGATTATGATGAAAAACACCCGGAGGTATGCGGGAATGATAATATTTTTGATATAAGGTTTGAAAACATTGAAATAGAAGAATGATAAGACAGCAAACTTATGCTGTCTTTTTCTTTTAATTCCTCCTAATAGAAGAGCTCATCTGGTAAATTTGCCACCTTACTCCTCTAATGGCGACTCCCATGGTATAAATATTTTCTGGTAATGATATACCATTCATGGCATCTCCTATGTGTTGGAGGTGGGCTCCGTTTGCTTTTGCTGCTAGGGCTATTTTTCTTATTGTGTCTTTGTCTGCGGTTTCTTGGCTAGTGCCTATGGCTGACATTATTAGGACTTTTTTATCTATTTTTTTGTCCTGATTATAATCTTTAATGTAGTCGGCTATTTCTCTTAAGTCATTTTCGTTAAAGTGGGGGATGGTGTATGGGGCTGGTACTAGAAGTATATCGCAACCTGCATTTACAAAGTCTTTGGCAATTTCTAGGTTCATTACTACACCATCTGTTCCTGCTGCGTGCATCTTTCCTGCTATAATTAAGCCATTAAAGTTTTCTTTTGCTTCTTTAATTGCTTTTAAAATTGCATCATTTGTCACTCCTGTGGCTGGGTTACCTGTTAGGCATATTAAATCTAGGCCGTAGTCATTGGCTTTTTTGTAGTTTTCTATACTGGCTTTACGTCCCTTAGATATTTCTTCTTTGCCTTGGGTCATATTTGCGTTTTCATCTACGGGTTCTAGGTTTATTCCAAGTGGTCTTGATGTAGCTTTTTTAAGCCAAGCAATATGATTTTTTTCACATTCTGGTGCTCCTTCTATCTTTGGATTATTTAAGTCTAGAAGATTTAATAATAATATATCAGCGCCAAAGGCTTTTTCTATCTCAGCGTTTGTTAGTCCATTTACATAAGGTTGGTAGGTTACGACAGATTCTGAAACTATAACCCTACCTTCACTGGCTAGAATTGCTTGTTTTAATTCTAGAGGACTTGCATTTAAAAAGTCTGCTCCTTGAAAGTTTAATAGTCTTTTCATTTTTTACTCCTTTTAGTGCTTTTACCCATAATTACTTATTAGTAGTTAATTGAAAAGTCACAAATTGTGACATATAATATATGTAAGAGAAGCCACCTCTAACAAAGCCCTTGGCAACAAGGAAAACTGATGGTAATAGAGTAGTATTACTCACTAAAAAAGACAGTAGCCGCGAACTACTGTCTTTTTCTTTTACTTTCGATTTTATTTACCTAATAGCTTTACAAATTCATCATGGACTGCTTGAACTTGTGGGCCTATTATTACTTGGACTGCTTTTGGTCCTGGTTTGATTAGTCCTGCTACTCCAGCTGATTTGATTTTTTCTTCATCAACTTTTGCTGGATCTTTTACTGTAAGACGTAATCTAGTTGTACAATAGCTGGTTGTATCAATGTTTTCTGGGCCGCCTAGGCCTTCTAGGATTTCTCTTGCTGTATCAGAGTAGGAGCCTTTTACACTTGCATTTTGTTCTGCACGCTCTTCTGCTGCTGATTTATCAGCTGTTGATACTCTTCCCTTATCTTTTGTTTCTATTACCGTAGTATCGTGAGATTTTGAGCTTCTACCTGGGGTAGCTATATCCCATTTATCGATTAATGTTCTAAAGATTAGGTAGTAAAGAACAAAGAATACTATGCCCATTACTACTAGAATCCACATATTTTGTCTCATAGGATTTCGTGATGATAGGAAAAAGTCGATAAGTCCTGCTGAGAATCCAAAACCTGCATATGCTTGTAGTTTTGCTGCTACAAATACTGATACACCTGTTAGTAGTGCGTGGATAAAATATAGCTGTGGTGCTGCAAACATAAAGGCAAATTCTAATGGTTCTGTAACACCTGTTAGGAATGATGCTAGTGCCCCTGCAATCATTAAAGCTTTGATAGTTTTTTTATTTTTCTCATCAGCTCTTTGGGCCATAGCTAGGGCTGCACCTGGTAAACCAAACATCATTATTGGGAAAAATCCTGCTTGGTACATACCTGGATGGTAGGTTGCTGTGATTGTATCTTTTGCATTGTTTAAGAAGTTTGGTATGTCATTTACTCCTACAAGATCAAACCAGAATACTTGGTTTAAGGCGTGGTGAAGGCCTGTTGGGATTAATAGTCTATTGGCAAAACCATAGATACCTGCACCTGCTGCACCAAGACCTAGTAAAAATTCACCAAATGTAGCTAGTGCTGAATAAATAACTGGCCATAGGAACATTAAAATAACTGAACAAATCAAAGCATAAATAGATGCCATAATTGGCACTAGTCTTCTACCTGAGAAGAAGGCTAGAAAATCTGGCAAGCGTGTTCCGTGGAATCTATCATAAGCCTTTCCCCCTAAAATACCTGATAAAATACCTATCAAGACATTGCCATTTCCTATTTTGCCAAAAGCTGAGAATTGGAAAGGATCAGCTGCTTGCCAAGCTTCCATATCTAAGCCTCTTAATTGAGCAACTGTTTCTGGTGACAACATTTTTGATAGGGTCAAAAATGCAACTAGACCTGCAAGAGCACTTGCCCCGTGGTTTTCTTTGGCAATACCAAAAGCAACACCAACTGCAAAAAGGATACCTAGGTTATCTAAGATGGCCCCACCAGCAGAAATTAAAAATGCTGCTATAGGTGAGCTTGCACCCCATCCATCTGGGTCAATTAGATAACCAAGGCCTAGTAGCAAGGCTGCTAGAGGCATAACCGCTACCGGTTGCATTAGGGATTGACCTAATCTTTGTAGTTTTTCTTTCATAAACTACCCTCCTATAAATTATTAATATACATTAACTAGATAAACAAAATCGTTTACATATTTATAATATCACAATTTATGCAATTATAAAACAGTTTTTTGCATATATACTAATGAATACCCACAAAGGTATAATCTAAGAATTTTACCCTAAGCTTATACAAAAATTCTCCTATAATAAATGAAATAAGTACACTCATAAGAGTAACTACCAGGGGACTAGCATTTACTACAGCCTTTAGTAAAACATAGTTTACTTTATATGGATAAAGGTAGGTGAAAAATAGGTATCTTTGACGATTTACAAACTGGACATCTGGGCTTTGCTTTAAAATTAGGTAGATAAGTATTATTGTAGAAAAATAAAAGCCTGGATAATAGTCTAAGTACATATACAAATAAATTTCACCTGCTAATAATAGAAGGGCAAGGACTAGTAAAAAATTGTTAAATTGGATGGCGGGTTTTATCCTGATGGCCATTATATAAAAGAAAAAATATACCAATAGATCCTTGTAATAAAAATCAAAAGGCAGGATAGCACTATTTTGCATAACAAGGTAGAGGATAAGACTTGCTATCCCAAAACCTAAAGTAGCCTTAGCACCAACTATGCGGGAGAGGACAAGCTCTATTAGAAAAAAGCAAAACACCACAAATATTACATCGTATAAATTAGTAATCACATAAATTAAATCTTCTAGCCTTTGTCTTTCAAAGACCATTTTAAAATCTCTCATAAAAAATATTAAAAATCCACTATATATTATGAGTGGGATAGCCATAAGTAAAACTTTTCTCGTGTCTATAAATGAAATTATGTATGCTAAATAGCCTACCAAATAACAATTGATAAGCATAAGCAAGACTTCCCTATTGATCCCTAAAGTTTGCCCTAAAAAGGGTAGGAAATAGGAGGAGAGTAAAAGTATTAAGGCTAGTAAATCCATCAAATTAATTTTAAAACTTTTCATAATCCTATCTTATCACATTTATTAAAATTGTATAATAGATGGTATAATTAACTGTAAAGAGGAAATTATGGCAAAAAAAGCAAAAAGAATTCAAAGAAACAATCATAAAAAAACAAAAAGACGTAGCCTTTTCATATTTCCCTATGTGATTATGGCTTTATTGATAGTTGGGATACCATTTTCTATATACCAGTTTTATGTATCAAGCGTAGATAGGACTATAAAGGGCCTAGAAGAGGCCGTCAAAACCTATGATACAGAGTACATAGATCAAAAAACTGATAGGCTTCCTATTATCTTAGAAGTGTTAAGGACCTCCTACTCAGATGATAGCAAAAAGCAGGAAGAATTTTATAACAATAATTTTGAAAATCTAGTAATAGAAGTAGAAAATCAAGAGAAAAAAGCTCGTGGCAAGGAAGTAGAACTAAAAATAAGTAATGTAAACTACATAGATGTCTACGAAAAAATAGATGATAGTGAGGATGATCAAAAAATCCACAACGACTACATGGCAGCCTTATCAGATCCTAATCAAGAGAAAAATACTAGGGAAGCTACAATTTTTTTAAAAAGAACTTTAAGTGGCTATGACATTAATGAATCAAGAGATTTTATAAACGCAATCCTAGGCGGAGCGCTGGAATACGCTGAAGACTTTGATAAGGATGATAGCCCAGATTCTAATACTGATACTATGGATGATGCTATAAATAATGATAACTAACACGGTGAACTTCCGTGTTTTTTTATTAGCATAAATATAAAATAAAGTTATAATTAATGTATAAAATATAACGGAGAATGAAATGATTGAAGATAATTTAACCATTAAGGAGACCAAGAGAGTCCAGAAAGATCGCAATGGAGTCCTAGTTGTACTTGTAGTTATTCTGCTGCTAATCTTACCCAAACTACTATTTGGAGGAGTCATCCTTAATTCAATAAATAATATAAATGCTATTAAAAACCTCGCACCTAATGATAGGTTTATTTTAACCATGCTTTATGGAACGGTTATTTCTAGCCTTTTAATGTACATATTTGCCAAAAAATACCTAAATAGAAATAATTTATCCTTAGGACTTACTGGTCCTAACAAAATCAAAAACTACCTAAAAGGTGCTCTTATAGGTTTTGTAATGATAAGTGGAGTATTTTTGCAGCTAAAAATCAGAAATCAATCTCAGATAAGTTTAAATGCAGCAAATGTACCCGTAGGGATCTTCCTAGTTTTTTTTATTGGCTGGGTACTACAAGGCTTTAACGAAGAGTTAATGTGTAGATCAATTTTAATGAATTACTTTGCAGCCTACAATGGAGTAAAATCAGCCATTATTACCAATAGTTTGATATTTTCTATCTTGCATTTGGGTAATGATGGTTTTGGAGTGTTTCCCTTTATAAATATTTTCTTGATGGGAGTCATATTTTCCCTATTATTTTATATAGCAGATGATATATTTTTACCAGCAGCAGTCCATACCTTTTGGAACTTTGCCCAAGCCAATATATATGGCATTAACGTATCAGGTATCACCCAATCAAATATAAGTTTATTAAAGACCCAGCTAACAGGAAATCCCCTTTTAACAGGAGGCGCCTTTGGAGTAGAAGGAGGATTTATTACATTTTGGATAGAAGCAATAATAGTTGGAGTTTTGCTAGTAGGGGTCAAAAGCAAATCAAAAGAAGAAGAGAATAAGTCAATAAATAAAAAAACTGGTCTATAGGAAAATCTATAAACCAGCTTTTATTTTATTGTAAAAAATTATAGTTAGACATTTCGATAAATCATCGATAGAGAAATGGTTCTCGCTTTTAAAATACTAAATAATATTTTGTTATAAATTTTAAATTCTATTCCAAATTAGACCAGCCAGCTTTTTTAATTAGGTAAATCATAAGTGATAAAATAACCGCTACAACAGAAGAAAGTACCATTTCGCTTAGTTCTATTGCTCCAAATTTGATAGATAGACCACTAAGACCTGCTATAAATATCACAGAGGTTAAAATTAAATTATCGCTTTTGGAATAATCTACCTGTTGGTCTACTAAAAGTCTTATCCCGCTTGTACCAATCATCCCATAAAGTAAAAATGTAACTCCACCTATAACATTGCCAGGGATAGTAGAAATAAGGGCAGATAGAGGTCCTATAAAGGCCATTAAAATTGAAATAACAGCTGCGGTAGCAATTACTTTTATAGAATAAACCCCAGTTATAGCCATTACACCTATATTTTCCCCATAGGTTGTAGTTGGCACACCTCCTACAAAACCAGAAATAGCAGTTGAAATATTATCTGCAAATATAGATCTGTGGAGGCCAGGTTCTTTTATCAAATCTTCTCCGATGATATTGCTAGTAACAACTTGGTGGCTGATGTGTTCAGCTGCAATTACTAGTAAAACTGGTAGCATAGCAAAAATTGCCTCTGGTGAGAATTTTGCTAACTGAAATTGTGGTAGGGTAAAGAAGCTTGCTTCGCGTACTGGAGTTAAGTCTACTTGACCATTAAAATAAGCTACGATGTAGCCTACAATAATTGCAATTAAAATAGGAATAGTAGACATAAATCCTTTAAACATTATTGATCCTAATATTGCAGTAAGAAGTGTTACTAAAAATACAAGCCAATCGGCACTTGTAGCAGTATCAGTCATTAAATTTGCTCCTATAGTTCCACCAGAAACAGTATTTGCAGCAAGCTCAAAACCAATTAGAGCAACCACAGCTCCCATAGCAGCAGGTGGGAGCACTACATCTATCCAAGATGTGCCAAACTTATAAATAATATAAGAAAGCAAACACCCCAAAATTCCTACGGCCACAAAAGCGCCTTGGGCATATTCAAATCCTTGTAACTCTATGATAGCTATCCCTGGAGCTAAAAAAGCAAACGAAGATCCCAGATACGCTGGAGCCTTGCCCTTAGTTATCAAAATAAAAAGTAAAGTACCTATACCATTCATAAGCAAAACAATACCGGGATTAATTCCAAATAAAATTGGTACCAAAACCGATGCCCCAAACATAGCAAAGGTATGCTGTAAACCCAGTGGGACCAATAGCTTTTTAGGAACATCATCATTTACTTTATAAATTCTTTTATTATCCATACAAAAAACCTCCTTATTTTATTCCAAATCTTCAATAGTTTAAGATATTTAAAAAAATTTGTCAAATATTTTTAAAAATTTCTTTACAAACCTTTTGATAGAAAGTAATATATATATAATTTGAGATTTTTTTGAAAAGATAAGGAGATATGAATGGAAACACAACCTAAAAAGAAATCACACCTGACTAGGAACATCTTTATTGCCCTAGTTTTGGCCATTATTTTTGGTTTGCTACTTCAAAGCCAAGCAGAATTTTTAAATACCTATGTAAAACCTATTGGGGATATATTCTTAAACCTACTTAAATTTATTGTTACACCTATTGTTTTATTTTCCATTATAGGCGGGATCATCTCTATGAGAGATATCAGAAAAGTAGGGGAAGTAGGAGTATTTACTGTAATTTACTACTTTTTCACAACTGCTTTTGCAATTTTAATTGGTCTTATTTTTGCAAATTTTGCTAAAAGATTTTTCCCACTTATTGCTACTACAAACTTAGAGTATGCTCTTGAAAATGAAGTATCTTTGATGGATACTTTTGTAAATATCTTTCCTAAAAACTTTTTAGCTCCTATAGTTGAAGCAAACATGCTACAAATTATAGTTATGGCTATTATTCTTGGATTTTCCATCCTTTTAATCGATAAAGAAAAACAAGCTAAGGCTATAGAAGCTATAGATATTTTAAATGACATCAATATGAAAGCTATGGAGCTTATCTTAAAACTATCACCTATAGGTGTATTTACTTTACTAATGCCAGTTATAGCAGAAAATGGACCTATGATTATAGGCTCCCTTGCAAGTGTACTTTTAGTTGCATATCTTGCTTATGCTTTCCATATACTTGTGGTTTACTCATTTACAGTAAAAACTATGGCAGGTATCAGACCATCAGAATTTTTTAAAACTATGGCGCCAGCTATGATGTTTGCATTTTCCTCTGCATCAAGTATGGGAACTTTACCTATCAACTTAAAATGTTGTGAAGAAATGGGAGCTGACCATGATGTAACAAGCTTTGTGCTTCCACTTGGAGCTACCATAAACATGGATGGGACTGCAATCTACCAAGGGGTTTGTGCAGTATTTATCGCATCTTGCTATGGTATTGACTTAACCTTAGGTCAAACTCTAACCATTGTTTTAACATCAACTCTTGCATCAATTGGTACAGCAGGTGTGCCAGGATCTGGTATGATAATGCTTGCTATGATATTACAATCAGTTGGACTTCCAGTTGAAGGAATTGCCCTAGTAGCTGGTATTGACAGAATCTTTGATATGGGTAGAACTACTTTAAACATCACAGGAGATGCTACAGCAGCTCTTATCAACTCAGCAAGACTTAGAAAAAAAGGAAAAATTGCATAAAATTAATTTAAAAAGACAAGTCATTTTCGACTTGTCTTTTTTGCTTGTTATATTAGTTTGGCATAGTATTTTTAATAGTTGCTACTGAGTAATCCCATTTTTCTTGTTCTTTTTTGTTTAATTCTAGGTGGAAATCTCTGATAATTCCATCACGGCCAACTACTGCTGGGTGGCCAATATAGCAACCTGCTATACTTGAGTAGGAAGATACTGGTAGGATTGTTTTTGCATCTTTAAATATAGTTTCCACTATAATTGTAGTTGCATTTGCAATACCATAGGATGTGTAGCCCTTACCTTTTATAATTTCAAAACCTTTCATCCTAGCTGCTTCTTCTATTTGATCGAAAGTTTTTTCATCTAGGATTTCATTGATTGGTTTTGATGCTATATAAATTTTTGACCAAGCTACAAATTGGCTATTTCCGTGCTCTCCAATTACATAACCATCTATAGAGTCTGGGTCAAGGTCTACATATTTTGCTACTGCATTTTTCATTCTTGCAGTATCGATTACAGTACCAGTCCCTATTACTCTTTCTTTTGGAAGTCCGCTTAATTTTTGCATGTATTCTGCTATAACATCACAAGGGTTTGTAATAGAAACAATGATGCCTTTAAAATCAACTTCTTTAATAATAGGTGCCCATTCTTCTACACAAGTTTTTGTGTATTTAAATTCTTCTAGTCTATCGCTATTATTTTGTAAGATAGTAATATCTCCTGGAGCAAAAATTATAATATCACTTTCTTTAAGGTCTGATTTTTCTCCTGCTACAATTTTGATATTGCCATTTCTTCTTACCATTCCATCTCTTAGATCATTAATTTCTGCATTTACTAACCCATCTTTTTTATCAAATAGAGCAATTTCATCACATAATTTTCTTTCAACTAGGGTGTGGGCAACAGTTGCACCAACATTTCCTAAGCCAATGACTGATACTTTTTTCATATCTTCCTTCTTTCTATTTTTCAAACAAACTTACACTATTAATTATAAGGTTTATTTTAAAATTTTATAGCTATTTGTTTTCGTAACCTGGTTTACCAAGGAGCTTAAACATTTGAGTTTTGTATTCTTCTACTCCTGGTTGGTTAAATGGATTGATACCAAGCATGTAGCCACTCACACCAACTGTAATTTCAAAGAAATAAAATAATTCTGCAAGGCTTTTTGCACTTACATTTTCTATAAGTAGGCGGATATTTGGTACATTGCCTTTAACGTGGGCAATGGTTGTTCCTTCCATAGCTTGTTTGTTTACATAGTTTAAAGATTTACCAGCAAGATAATTTAGCCCATCTAAATTGTCACTATCTTCTTTTATTTCTATATCAGCATCATAGTTCTCGATTTCTATTACTGTTTCAAATAGATTTCTTTTACCATCTTGGATCATTTGACCTAGGGAGTGGAGATCTGTGGAGTTATTTACGGAAACTGGGAACAAGCCTTGGCCATCTTTTCCTTCTGATTCTGCAAATAATTGCTTCCACCATTCTGCTATATATTGAAGTTTTGGCTCATAATTTACTAAAACTTCGATGTCTTTGCCATTTTCATAAAGCATATTTCTAATTGCAGCATATTTTATAGCATCATTGTCAAAGTTGCCTTTGGTATATTTTTCACGGCCCGCTTTAAAACCTGCCATAAAGTCATCTATATCAACTCCGCTTGCTGCAAGAGGTAAAAGTCCAACTGCAGAAATTACTGAAAATCTACCGCCGATATCATCTGGAACTATAAATGTTTCGTAGCCTTCTTTAGTTGCAAGATCTTTTAATGCTCCCCTTTGCTTATCAGTAGTAGCATAGATACGAGACTTAGCTTCTTCCTTGCCGTATTTTTCTTCTAGGGCTTCTTTTAAAAATCTAAAGGCAATGGCTGGTTCTGTTGTTGTTCCTGATTTTGAAATAACATTTAAGGAGTAATCCTTATCTTTTAAATAATCTAAAAGTTCTGCCATATATTGGCCGGATAAGTGGTGGCCAGCATAGATTAGTTTTACTTTTTTATTTGAGCCAAAATAATTATCTAGGGCAAAGTCTACTGCTTTTATTCCAAGATATGACCCACCTATTCCTATAGAAACTAAAACATCGCTGTCAGTTTGGATTTTTGCTGCTGCTTTTTTTATTCTTTCAAATTCTTCTTTGTCATAGTCAACTGGTCTATTAATCCAACCTAAAAAGTCAGCCCCTTCACCAGATCCATCCATAAGGGTGTCAAAGGATTTTAAAGCTTTTTCTTCGTATTTTCCAAGGTTTTCTAAGTTTACATTTGTATAATCAACTCTCATCATTAATCCTCCATTTAACTTTATTCCTTCTATTTATATACCCATACTTTTCTTTGTTAAAAATTTTATAAGCTCATATTATTGGCTATATATACTCGCCTTTAGCTTTGTTGACATAAATTTTTATAATACCTATAATAGTGATAAGTTAGGCAAATTTTGCAAAATATGGGAAGGATTTATGAAAAAACGCGTTTTATTGACTGGAGGAGCAGGATATATAGGTAGCCATACTGCCCTAGAGCTTTTAGAACATGGCTATGATGTAATTATTTATGATAATTTATCCAATTCTTCAAGGGTGGCTATTGATAGGGTAGAGGAGATTACTGGCGAAAAAATTACCTTTTATGAGGCAGATATCCTTGATACAGACTTCCTAAGAAAAGTCTTAGTAGACGAAAAAATAGATATAGTAATACACTTTGCAGCCTTAAAAGCAGTTGGTGAATCGGTACAAAATCCCCTAAAATACTACCATAACAACCTTACAGGAACCCTAAGTTTACTAAATGCTATGGAAGAAGTGGGATGCAAAAATATTATTTTTAGTTCATCTGCAACAGTCTATGGAGATGCAGCAAAAACACCAATTACGGAAGATGAACCAAAGGGATTTTGCACCAACCCATACGGATGGAGCAAGTCTTTTATGGAACAAATTATGACAGATTTACATACGGCTGATCCAGACTTTAAAGTGGTTTTACTTAGGTATTTTAATCCAATAGGGGCCCACAAGTCAGGTTTAATTGGCGAAGACCCACAAGGGATTCCAAATAACCTATTGCCTTATATTTCAAAGGTAGCAGTAGGTGAATTAGAATATGTCCACATTTTTGGAGATGATTATAAAACCCACGATGGTACAGGAGTGCGTGATTATATCCACGTAGTAGATTTAGCGCGCGGCCATGTTAAAGCTGTAGAAAATATTGAAAAACTAGATGGGGTTGAGATAATAAACCTTGCTACCGGCAAAGGATATTCTGTTTTTGATGTGATAAAAGCCTTTGAAAAAGTAATTGGCAAAAAGATCCCTTATAAAATAGAAGAAAGGCGCGAGGGAGATATAGATATGTCCTTTGCAGATGCATCAAAAGCTAAAAAAGTTTTAGGTTGGCAGGCAGAATATGATATACAAAGAATGTGCGAAGATGCATGGAGATGGCAAAAAATGAATCCTCAGGGCTATGAGGGAAAGGAAAAAATATGAAAACTACTTTAGTAGTTATGGCAGCAGGTATAGGATCAAGGTATGGAGCTGGGATTAAACAGCTTGCAAAAATGGATGATAATGGCTATACCATTATTGATTATTCTATCTATGATGCCAAAAAAGCTGGTTTTGACAAAGTTATCTTTATCATAAGGCCAGACATAGAAAAAGACTTTAAAGAGATAATTGGTGATAGGATATCAAAAATAATTGAAGTTGAGTATGCTTATCAAACCCTAGACCTGCCAGAAGAATATCAAGTACCAGCAAAGCGCAAAAAACCATGGGGAACAGTCCATGCAGTTTTAGCAGCCAAAGACCTAGTAGATGAACCATTTTTAATAATAAATGCAGATGATTATTACGGTAAAAATGTATTTAAAGATTTCCACCAATTTTTAACCAATCCAGAAAGCCAAAAGCAAGATAAACTACAAATCGCCATGGCGGGTTATAAATTAAAAAATACCCTATCAGATAATGGCTCAGTAACTCGTGGAGTTTCTGTTGGCAATGATGAAAATAAATTAGTAAAAATAATTGAAACCCACGAGATTGCCCTAAATGATGATGGAAAGATAACAAGCAGAGAAAACTTATCCAGCGACTTACTAAACTTAGAAACCATAGTTTCTATGAATATGTGGGCGACCTTCCCAGAATTTATTGATCTTTGCGAAAAGTATTTCAATCAGTATTTAAAAGCAAATAAAGAAAATCTAGAAACGGCCGAATACGTTTTACCAGACATGATAGCTAAGATGCTAGAAGAAGATAAGGCAGATGTGACAATCCTTCCAACCAATGATAAGTGGATAGGTATCACCTATAAGGAAGATTTAACAAAGGCGCAAGAAGAATTTAAAAAGATGCTTGATAAGAAAGATTATCCAGCGAATATTTGGCAATAATTAAAACCTCTCTAAGATTAGAGAGGATTTAATTTAGTGAGATAAATCATTTAATAATGATAATCATTATTTACTTAACTAAATTATTTTATATAAAATTTGACAAAGATTGTTTCTAATTATATAATCATTATAGAAAGTACATATAAAAAAATTCTAGGAGGATATACATATGAGCTTAAAAGGCACAAAAACAGCGCAAAACTTAATTACATCATTTGTTGGTGAAAGCCAAGCAAACATGAGATATACATTAGCAGCAAAAGTTGCTCAAGACGAAGGATATGTTCAAATTTCAAGAATTTTTGAAGAAACAGCGATGAATGAAAGAGAACACGCTGCAAGATTCTATAAATTCTTAAGAGAAGAATACAAATTAGAAGATATAGAAGTTAACGAAAACTACACAAAATGGCCAGTAGTTTGGCATGATACTCTAACAAACCTACAAGGGGCAATCGAGGGAGAAAACGATGAAGCAGAACATATGTATCCATCATTTGCAGATGTTGCTGAAGAAGAAGGTTTCCCAGAAATCGCAAGAGCATTTAGAAACATCGCAAAAGTAGAAGAAGCTCACAGAGAAAGATACAAAGCTTTAAAAGCTAATGTCGAAAATGATAGAGTATTCAAAAAAGACGAAGAAGTTATCTGGATGTGTGGTAACTGTGGATTCCTATATGAAGGAAAAGAAGCGCCAAAAATCTGCCCAGCATGTGCACACCCACAAGATTACTTCGAATTAGCTAGATTTAACTACTAAAATATAATTAAAAAAGCAAACCCTTTTGGGTTTGCTTTTTAATTTGTAAGCTTATATTTAATTTTCAACACTTTCTAGAGCATTTTTCATCTTATATTTATCGTCAAGGGATATAAATTCATCTACTTTTTCTTGGGTTTCAAATTCTGTGGCAAGTTTTGATAATATTTCTAAGTGCTCATCACCCTTACTTGCAATACCGATAATTAGTTTTACTTCTTCATCATTCCATCTTATGCCATTTTTACAAACGAGGATTACTAGACCTGTTTTTAAGATTTCATCCTTGTATTCAAATGATCCATGAGGAATGGCAAGTCCATTTCCTATATTGGTATTAAATTCTTTTTCCTTGGCAATCATACCAGCAAGGTATCTTGGTGTGGTATAGCCACCATTTACAAAGTGTTCATTAATCACTTCCAAAGCTTGTTCACGAGTTTTTATATCGTTTGTTATAACAATATTTTCTAAGGGTAAGACTTTAGAAGAATTTTTGTTTTTAGATGATTCATAACTTATGCTTTCAGTAGCGTGGTTAGGATCTATATCTTTATCGTTATTTTCCCTAACTACACTTACCACATCAGCAAATTCTGGTGGATTAATGTAGGAAGAGATAGACATGTGGTATTTTTCTGGCTTTGCTTTCATAGCAAGATTTGTAAGTTCTTTATGGGTTACTACAATATCTGCATCATTTGGTATATTTTGTAAAGCTGTGTGGACAACTTCGATATTATAACCAGCTTCTTTTAATTTTTTTCTAAGAGATGATGCACTCATAGCTGATGATCCCATGCCAGCATCACATGCTACAACTATTTTTTTAATTTGACCATCAATAATCCCGTTATTTTCTATTTTATTGATATTAGATACACTCGCTCCACTAGGTGTTTCTTCTACATAGCCCCTATAATATCTTTTTACAAAGATAGATGCTACGAGGAAGGTTACTAAAGCGCTGACACCAACTGTGAGTATTGCTCCTATATATTTTCCTTTTTGAGTTAGGGCAAGGACTGAAATAATAGATCCAGGTGATGGAGTGTATACTGGCCCATAATTTGTAATTTGCATGGTAATGATTGCTGCAATACCACCTGCAATATCAGCTAGAATTAAAAGTGGATTTGCTAATACATATGGGAAAAATATTTCGTGGATTCCTCCAAAAAAGTGTATTATAATAGCACCTGGCACTGCTTCTTTCATCTCTCCTTTACCAAAAAACCAATAAGCAAGTAAGATACCAAGACCGATTCCTGGATTTGGAATAATCATAAATAATGGTGAAAAACCTTGGCTTGCTACTTGTTCTAAGCCAATTGGAGCAAGTATTCCGTGGTCTATTACGTTATTTAAAAATAAAACTCTGGCAGGCTCTATAAAAATTGCTGATAAAGGAAGTAATTTGTGATCCATTACCCAGATTACACCGCTTGCAAGGCCTGAAGTTATAGTTTCCATAATTGGCTCTATAAATAAAAATGATAGGATACAAAAAATCCCACCTATAATACCAAGGGAGAAGTTATCTACTATCATTTCAAAACCTTCTCTTACTTTGCCATCTATAGCTTGGTCAAATTTTTTGATAATCCATCCACCTAATGGGCCTACAATCATAGCTCCTAAAAACATGGCTACATCAGAACCTACTGTTAGACCAAAAGTAGCAAGAGCTCCTGCTACAGCCCCTCTTTTACCATAAACAAGCTCCCCACCTGAGTAACCTATTAAAATTGGTAAAAGGCTTTTTAAAAGTGGATCTATAAGTTGGGCGATTCTTTCATTTGGATACCAGCCAGTTTCTAAAAAAATTGCAGTAATTAGACCAAAAGCAATAAAAGCACCAATGCTTGGGATTACCATCCTCGATAGGTAACCCCCAAACTTCTGGAATCTAGCTTGAAATCCAGAAGATTTTTTTGTATTTACTTGTGTGTTTTCCATACTCTTCCTCAATAAATTTAGTTGTTAATATCTTCTTGATTAAATTTATCCCATGGGATATTTAGTTCAGCACCATTAGCTATTATGTCATAAATATGCATTAAAAGTGGGAACTGGTCTTTTTCTACTTCACCCTTATCAGCTAAAACTGTAATAGCCTCTCCCATTCTTTTTGCAATGACAACTGATTCCAAAGTTACTCCAGCAAGTTCTTCCATAGCTTTCTCATAAGTATAGCCACGACCTAAAAGCGTACCTATTCTTCTAGTTCTGCCACCAAAAATTGTTACATATAAATCACCGACACCCAGTTCAAGTTGGTTTTTATCTCCGTTTACAAGTTCTAATAAACCGCCCATTTCTCGAGTTGATTGGGCAAATAAAGCTGCTTGTGGATTGTAGTGATTTACTCCTTCTTTTCCCTCTTCAGTTTCTGCAATACCAACTGCTAGAGAAACTGCTAGGGCATAGGCGTTTTTAAGGGCAACAGAAAGTTCTACTGCGCGCACATCATTGCTTATAGATACGTGGTAATAATCATTGGCAAAAGTATCTTTAAAGAATTTTAAGTCATCGATGTTTTTTCCGCAAAAACCTACTAGAGAATGGTGTCTATCTGCTAGTTCATAGGAAGTACATGGTCCACCTACGGCACAGATATCTCTATTAATTCCTTTTTTAGCAAGTTCTTCTTCCCAATACTCTGGATAAGATAAAAGTGATCCGTCTTCTTTATTAATCATTGCAAACATTTCCAACAGAATTATTAGACCTCTATTATCTAAAAATTAACAATATAAAGAGCAAATTATAAAAATAATGATAACCTAATCATGTTATAAATATTTATTATAATGGTATAATATAAACAAAAAATCTTTTAGAGGAGGATAAGGTGACAGAGAAAAAATCTGCTAGATCTAGAGTCCAGAACTTTGGATCGTTTTTATCAAGTATGGTAATGCCAAATATAGCAGCCTTTATAGCGTGGGGGTTTTTAACCGCACTATTTATACCAGATGGATGGATTCCAAATGAAAATTTTGCGAAACTTGTTGATCCTATAATAATTTATGCTATACCAGTACTGATTGCTTATACTGGGGGTAATTTAGTAAACCCACGTATGGGTGGAGTTGTTGGAGCTATAGCAACCATGGGAGCTATAGTTGGTAGTGAGCAAAAAATGCTTATTGCTGCCATGGTTTTAGGGCCACTTTCAGCATGGATTCTTAAAAAAATCCAAGATGCCTATGAAGGGCATGTAAAAAGTGGTTTTGAAATGCTTGTCAACAATTTCGTTGCAGGATTTCTTGCCCTTGGACTTTCACTTTTTGCTTATATAGCTATAGCACCAATTATGGAAGGCTTACTAAATATACTTTCAACCGGAGTAGATTGGTTAGTTCAAAGACATTTATTGCCATTAGTTCATATATTTGTAGAACCTGCCAAAATTTTGTTTTTAAATAATGCTATTAACCACGGTATTTTATCTCCAATAGGGTTGGAACAAGTAGAAAAAGCTGGTAAGTCAATGTTATTTATGATTGAGTCAAACCCAGGACCTGGTTTTGGTATCTTACTTGCTTATATGATAGCTGGTAAGAAAAATGAAAAAGCATCTGCCCTTGGTGCATCAGTTATTCAAGTGTTTGGAGGTATTCATGAAATATACTTCCCATATGTATTAATGAATCCAAAATTAATAATTGCAGCTATTTTAGGGGGTATGAGCTCTACATTCTTATTACAAATGATGAATGGTGGACTTGTAGCTACTCCATCTCCAGGATCAATTCTTGCTTGGATTGCATTAACACCTAAGGGTTCATATCTACCAACAATAATTGCCTTTGTAGTTTCAACAGTGGTTTCTATGGTTGTTGCCCTTCCTATAATTAGAAATGCCAAAGATACAGGTAAATCATTAGATGAAGCAACAGCGGACATGAGAAATACAAAAGCAAACAAAACTGTAGCACAAAGACCAGCAAATACAAACCTAGCTGACACAAAGAAAATTATTTTCGCATGTGATGCAGGTATGGGATCATCTGCTATGGGAGCTAGCATCTTAAAGAAAAAAGTTAAAGAGGCAGGTCTTGCTGATATTGAAGTAAGAAACGTAGCCATCCCACAAATCCCAGCTGATGCTGATGTAGTAATCACTCACGAGGATTTAACAGAGCGAGCTAGACAAAAAAATAATACTGCCTACCATGTATCAGTTAAAAACTTTATGCAAGCACCAGAATATGACCAGCTAGTAGATGATATTAAGGATGCTAGAGCAAATAATGGCACAGTTTCTCCGAAAAATGAAGATCCTATTTCCAAACCAGCAAATGATAAAGAAGTGGAAACTGTAGTTTATGAATCAAATGGAGAAAAAGTTACAGAAGATAAAAATCAAGCAAAAGATACACCAGTTCTAAAAAAAGAAAATATTCTTTTAAACCAAAAATTTGACTCAAAAGAAGAAGTTATAAGAGAAGTAGGAAAAATTATGCAAGAATCAGGCTATGTAGGAAGTGAATATACTAAAGGCATGCTTGATAGAGAAAACGAAGCTCCAACCCACTTTGGCATAGGACTTGCCATCCCACATGGGACAAATGAAACTAAATCTGCTATTAAAAAATCAGGCCTAGTAGTATTTACCATTCCAGAGGGTGTAAAATGGGATGATGAAACCGTAAAATTAGTAATAGGTATTGCAGGTGTTGGTGATGAGCACCTAAGTATCTTATCAAATGTAGCTACAAAAATAGATAATGAAGAAATAGTAAATGATATTGTAGCAAATAAATCACAAGATGAAATTTATGAAATTTTAACAAGTGAGGTTTAAAAAATGAAATTAGCCATACAATTTGGAGCAGGAGCAATCGGTAGGGGACTTTTAGGAAAAGTCCTCCACGATTCAGATTATCACGTACTTTTTGTAGACGTTTACCAACCAATAGTTGATAGAATCAATGAAGACGGATATTTTACAGTAGAATTATCAGACCATGACTTTGAAAGTCAAAAAATTGATAATGTATCAGCCCTCTGCTCAACCAATGATAGCGACTTAGAAAAAATCTATGAAAAGATTACTGAAGCAGAAATAATTACAACTTCTGTAAGAGTAGAAAACCTAGACTCTACTTCAAAAATAATTGCCAAAGGTCTTGAGCAAAAATATCCAGATGATAAAAAAGTAAATATCATGGCCTTTGAAAATGCTTATAGGGCTAGCGATATATTAAAAGAAGATATTATCAAAAATTCTTCTTTATCTGCTGAACAAATAGAAGAAATAGCAACCTTTCCAAATACAGTAACAGATAGGATTGTTCAAAATAAAGAAGTAGATGGCAAGCCTGTTGTAGAAATATCCGATGATTTTGAAGCGGTAATTGAGCAACCAAAACTAGCTGACCCTTCTTCAAAACCAATAAAAGATGCAGAATACACAGATGATATCGACAAAATGCTAGAGCGTAAGCTATTTTTAGTAAATGGAGCTCATGCTGCAACAAGCTATTTTGGTTATAATAAAGGCTATAAAATGATGAATGAAGCCTTTGAAGATGAAGATATCCTTTTAGATGTAAAAAATCTTATGATAGAATCAGGTGATGTTTTAATCAAAGAATATGGCCTAGACAAAGATGAATTAGAAAACTTTAAAGAAAGTAAATTAAATAGATTTATAAAAACAGCATCCCACGATACAATCGAGAGAGTAGGACGTGATCCAGTTAGAAAATTAGGAGAAAAAGACAGACTAGTAGCGCCAGCGATCAAAGCTTACGATAATGATATGCCATTTGATAGTCTTGCCAAAGCCATTGCCTATGCCTTTAAATATGATGAGCAAAGCGATGATAAGGCTCTTGAAATCAAAGAATTTATAAGCCAAAACTCAATTGAAGATGCAATCGAAAAATATACGGGTATAAAAAAAGCGGAACGCGAAAAATTATTTGACAAGATTGTAACAGAGTATCAAAATATTAATTAGAAAAATTAATATTAAGGGGGAAAAATGAGAGTAATAGTAAGTAAAGATTACGATGAAATGAGTAGGAAAGCTGCAGACTTTGTAATAAGTCTTATGAAGGATAAGCCACAATTAAAATTTGGACTTGCAACAGGATCAACACCAGAAGGCTTATATAAAAATTTAATAAAAGCAAATAAAGATGGTGAAATTGGTTTTAAATATGCAAGCTCTGTAAACCTTGATGAGTATGTAGGCATTGATAAAGACAATGACCAATCATACCAATATTTTATGAACGATAGATTATTCAATCACGTTGACATCGACAAAAGTAAAACTCACTTGCCTTTTGCCCCAGAAGCAGATGAAAAATATGCTAAGGAATACGACCAATTATTAGATGACTTTGGCCCACGTGATATTCAAATTTTAGGTATAGGACCAAATGGCCACCTAGCCTTTAATGAACCGGATGAAAAATTAAACCAAAGAACATCTATCATCAAATTATCAGATGAAACAATCAAAGCAAACTCTAGATTTTTTGCAAGTGAAGATGATGTTCCAAAATATGCAGTATCAATGGGAATGGCAGATGCCTTCAATGCAAATACTCTAGTAGTAATGGCAAGTGGAAAAAATAAACACGAAGCTGTTAAAAGAATACTAGAAGAAGACAAAATCTACCCAGAGTTCCCAGCAAGTTTCCTTCACCTACACCCAAATGTATATTTATTTGTAGATGAAGAAGCATATAATGGTTAAAATCTTTAGAACATTTGAGTGATAGCCTTAAGCTAATATAAGAAAAGCTTAAAGCTAGTTTTAAAAAAATAAGTAAAAAAATATACTACTTATAGATAATAAGTGAATTGATATAGTATATACACTTGAAATTATTCTAATTCCAAGTATCATGATATAGATTAAATGTTACAAATATGTAGAAGGTCAATTGATAGAAGTGAGGATACCCCTCACTTTTTTTAAACTTAAGATTAATACATAAAATATTTATATATATTGGTAAATTTTATATTATATATAAAAATAATTGAAGTTTTTGATAAAAGCTTTGGGATTTCAAGCTTTTAGTAGTAAAATAATTAAAACAATATTGAGCCAATTATGTAGTTTCTTAAAGTGCTATGTAAACAAAGAATAAAAAAGGAGTTACTATGAAACTTAAAAAGAATAAGTTCATCATAGGACTATCCACTACAGTACTAGGTAGTGCCCTAGCTGCTGGAAGCCAGGTAGCCTATGCAGATGAAACAGTAGACATACCCGCTGACTCAACCCCTGGAGTAAGTGAAACAAGTTATGATGACTTCACTAAGGAGGAAGATGGTAGTTATTTGGGTGGAGATGAAAAATTAGTAGAAACTCCATCAGAAAACAACCCACAAGCTGAAAGTGTGGATGAGGCAAACTCAGACACCCCAGCAGAAGATATATCCTCTACAGAAGGTAAAGAACAAACTTCTAGCGATGCTAATGATGCTGTTCCAGCAAATAAAACAGAAGAAAATCCTACAAGTGTCACTGAAGAAGATTCAAGTGCCAAGGAGGAAGCAGGGGCTGAATTACCATCAGATTCTGAACCAACAAGCTCTAATGAGGAAGCTGTATTAACTGAGCCTGAAACTAATGATAAAGAATCAGGAGAAGCAGAGCCGGTAGCAAAATCTGATGAAACTCTAGATGCTAATGAGACAGGAGTAAGTCAGGAAGATAAAGAAACTACTGATACAGCAAGCACAGAAGCTGAGACAGTTGCTGATACAGTAGATGAAGCTTCTACTGAAAAAGCGCAAGCATCAGAAGAAAATGCCGAAGATATAAACAAGAAAGAAACAGCTGATGTGGCGAACACTGAGCTAAAGGATGATGCTAAGACAAGTGCTGATAGTCCACAAGAAACACCAGCTGGAGACGAACCTGAAAAAGACCCAGAAGCAGGATATACTCAACTTGATAAAGATGGTGTGTCTAAAATAGAGGAAGGTACCGAACCACCAGAAACGGCTGAAGGTGCAGAATTGCCAACAGAAGAAGACACTGAAGGTATAAACAACAAAGAGACAGCTGATGCGGCGAATACTGAGCTAGGAGATGACGCTAAAACAACTGCTGACAGCCCACAAGCAACACCAGCTGGAGATGAACCTGAAAAAGACCCAGAAGCAGGACATGTCCCACTTACTGAAGAAGGCGCTGAGCTTCCTTTAGTAGAAGAAGGCGCACAAATAGCACCTGGTGAAACTGTAAAAGAAAGTGAACAGAACATAGGTAGCTATAAAGAGGAAGGTGATGTACTTACCAAGAAGGTAGTTAGTGCAGGGTCAAGAGATTCAGATAAAACTTACTTTGAATTGTCAATTAAATTGGATACTTCTAAAAGAGTTATTGATGAGCTTTACATTCAGGATCAATTCCCTACTAGTGACGTTGATTTGGGCTCTATTAGGTTTAAAGAGGTTGGAGAACAAACTGAAGAATATGGTGCTGTTACTCTAAAACCGGTAAATGCAACAATTACGATCAATCCAGAAAGAAGAGGTCAATACCAGTCCCTTTTATATGATTTCGACAAAGCTACGTTGGAAGAGATTAATGAAAAAAAAGGTGAGACTATTATCTCAATAACAGGTAATTATAAAACAGAAAAACAACTTAATGAAGAAAATACAGTTTTTAATAACTCAAATTTCCAATTAGAACATGCAGTTGTTCGTTATCCTAATGAGAATAAAGATGGAGAAATTATTGAAATAAATGAAAGTTCAATAAATAAAGATAAAATAAGGGCTATACCTGTTACTAAAGAAAATACACAACGTGGAATAGTTGATGGAGTTTATGATACTAACATTACAATAAATAACATAGATCAGGGTGATGAAGATCGTATTACAGGTAGGGTTTATACAAAAGATGGTGAAGAGCTAGATGATGTCAAAGTATTTTATGACGGTACATCTGTCAAACTAAAACTACCAGAAGGTGTTGTTAAAAAACTACCAGCAGATGCTGAAAATAAACTACCAGAACGTTTGGGGAAAAATGAAGACTCAGTCTTTAATGGAGACTTAAAAGGTTATGAGGATTTAGAGGTAGAACTATTTATCAGGCCTAGAACTGATGAAGAAGTAAAAGATGCCTATCAAGGATATGTGGAATCATTATCTACTCCAAATGATACCAAAGACATTACCAATCTAATTGCAAACGAAAAAGGTACAGATACAAAAGAAGATAACGTAACAGTCAATACTTATGATAGAGTAAGATATGATAACTTCAACACCCTAGGTAGGTTTGAAATCTCATTAGATGATGAGTCAAACTATGATATCATCACTAAGGACAATAAAGGCAATGTTGTAACAGACAGAATGCTCAAAATCACAGCAGGTGTAGATAAAGAGATACAACAAATAGACAAACCAAATAGTGATGCACCAAATAAATATGAAACTGCGAAAGAAAATAAACTAGCGGTTGCTATTCTAGAGCAAGAATACAAAAACTATCTAACTCCTGTTAAGGGGGAAGTTGGTAAATATAGGACCAATGACAATTGGTTGGTAGAAGTAGACCCAGAAAATCCTGAAAATATCAAGGTCACTACCCCTATAGGAGCAAAAAAAGGGGAAAATCTAACTATACCAGTAACATACTTATTTTCAAATGGTTCTGAAAAAAACTTCTTAATGAACTTTGCTGTAACTGAAGAAAGTTTAGAAAAGCCTGATTATAATATTGCTGATACTAAAGCTGGTCAAGCTGTAACCAACACTCCAACAAATAAATACACTGAAGTAAAACCAGCACCGGTTAAGTATGAACTAGAATCAACATCTATAACAGATGATAAAGGTAAGACTTGGAAATTATCAATAAATGAAGACACTGGTGTAGTAACAGCAACAGCCCCAGGTGTAATTGATGATGAAGGTTCAACTATAAATGTTCCTGTTATAGCAACATATATTGACCAAAAATTAAAAGATAAAGATGGTAAAGATCTCGTTTATACCAAAAGATCAAGCGCTACTTTCACAGCAACTGCTCCACAAGAAGGAACAGTAAGATTTACTCAAGAAAATACAATTGATTTTGAAACAATAGTTAGAAATAACCCTGAAAAGGATCCAACAGAATCAGGGATAGTTCAAAAAGGTCAGAATGGAAAATATACAGCTGACTATACTGTAACTTATGAAGATGGTGAAGTAGTAGAAGGCCCTACTATAATAGAAGGTTCAGAAAGAGATAGGGTTGAACCAACAGATCAAATATTTGAAGTTGGTACTAAGGGAACAAGTGTAGATGTAACTGCACCAGATGAACAAATCATCAAAATACCTTACACTACAGAAATCACCTATGATGAAAATCAACCAGTAGGATATAGAAAAGAAACTCCTGGTGAAGATGGTGAGAAAAAAATCACCTATGAAATCGTCCAACAAAACGGCAGTGCAACTGTAAATGCAATAGAAACCACAACCAAGGAAGCCACCCCACGTAAGATAATCATTGGTACAAAACCAAGTGAACTAGGCGTAGACTTCAATCCTGAAATTGATGTTAAAGTAGATAATACTAAAGATGTGGGATCTGTAGATACAGAAGTAGTTCAAGGTGAGTATAAGACAGTAACCAAAAATGTTCAAAACCCAGATGGTTCTATAGTTACAATTGAAGAAGTTGTAGAAATTACTAAGCCAAAACAAATCATAACTGTAGGTACCAAGGACTACACTGGTGACGTAACTCATACCACTACAGAAGAAATTCCATTTGATGCTGATTTTGTAGAAAACCCTGAACTAGAAGCAGGAACTACAAGAGTAACTAGAGAAGGTGTAGCTGGAAGTAAAGAAGTAACTTATACTATACCTGTTAGAAATGGTGAGCTAGATACTACTGATGGCAAGAAGATAACTTCTACATCCAAAGAAACGACAGCTCCTATAAATGAAGTTATAGAAGTTGGTACAAAACCAGTAGAAAAAGTTGTAGAAATTCCATTTAATACTGAATACATCTATGATGATACTTTAGCTGCAGGTACTACTAAAACTGATAAAGAAGGAGTAGTTGGCTACAAAAAATTAGTTACAACTTATGATGAAGCTAACAAAACCTCTGTAACTACAGTAGCAGATGAAAAAGCGGCTGAAAATAAAATAGTAAGAATCGGTGTAAATATAACATCAGAAAAACCACAAGATAAAACAATCGAGATTCCATTTGATACTAAAATAGTTTATGACGAAACTAAACCTTTAGGGTATAGCAATATCGATACTGAAGGTAAAAATGGTTCAGTTACTATCACATTCTCTGAAGAAATCAAAGATGGTAAAGTAACTGTTACTGCTAACGAAGATAGAAAAGAACCTACCACACAAGTGGTAACCATAGGTACTAAAGCTATCCAAAATGTAAACGGTGAAAAAGAAGAAGCTATTAAACCAGTAGTAAACGTAGTTTACGATCCAGAGTTAGAACAAGGTAAGATAGAAACTGAAGTTGAAGACGGTAAAGCAAAAGCTTCATCTGATGGTTCATATAACGGTGATACTGGGGAAATTGATAATAACACTGATGTAGAAGTTACCCAACCAACTATAACTGTTACTGTAGGAACAAAACCTATTAATAAAACAAAAACAGAAGAAATACCATTTGAGACAGAGTATGTATTTGATCCAGATTTAGAAGTTGGACAACAAGAAACTCAAACAGAAGGTCAAAATGGATCTAGAACCATTACTTTCGAGCGTACTTCTGACGGTACAACAATTACTGAAAAAGAAATTGATGTAAAAGTTACTGAACCAACTAATAAGGTAGTAAGAGTCGGTACAAAGCAAACTGTAACTACTCAAGAAATTGAAACTCCATACGAAACAGTAATTGAGTATGATAATACCAAGCCAGTTGGAGATAAAGAAGTTACTCAAAAGGGTACTCCTGGTAAGAAGACCGTAACAGTTACAACAGCAATTGATAAAGACGGAAATGTTGTTTCAAGTACTAAAGAAAATATTTTATCAGAAGCAACTGCTGAAAAAGTAATTATCGGTACAAAAGTAACAAATGGAAATGGAGAAACTACTACAAAAGTAATTGAAATTCCGTTTGAAACAGAAATAACAACTGATGATAATCTAGCTAAAGGCGAAAGAGTAGTTGATCAAAAAGGTGAAAAAGGTGAGCGTACTATTACAGTTACTACTCCAGTAACTAACGGTGTAGCAGGTGATCCAATTGTAACAGATAAAGTTACTAAAGAAGCGGTAAAAGAAATCATAAGAATTGGTACAAAATGCCCAGACCCTCCTAAAGTAGATGATAAAACAGTAGAAACTAATACTACTGTCCCAGTTCAATATGAGACTGAAATTATCTATGATAATACTATTAGTGCAGGCAAAGTTATAGAAGAGCAAAAAGGTGTTATGGGCGAACGCACAGTAACTTCTACAGTTCTTATAACTAATGGAGTAGCTGGACAGCCACAAATCACTTCTAAAATAACTAAAGAACCTGTAAAACAAATTATAAGAATAGGTACAAAGAAAACTACTAATTCAGATAATAATACTAAACCTTCAAAACCAACTCCACCAGTAAGCCCAACCACTCAAACAATTACTAGAGAAATACCTTACGATACAGTATTTATCTACGATAACACTATCGAAGCGGGCAAAAAGGTTGTTACAAGTCCTGGTCAAAAGGGTGAGAAGATTGTAACTGTAACTTCAAGAGTAGTAAATGGCAAGATAGTAACAGAAACTACAGAAGAAGTTACCAAGCAACCTAAAACTGAGTATGTAAGAGTTGGTACAAAGGCTCCTAAATATAGTGGAGATGATGTAGTGACAAATGAAAGTAAGGTTTTAATCCCATTTGAAACTGAAATAATTTATGATGATACTCTTCCTCTCGGTCAAACAGAAGTTGTAAGTGAAGGTAGGGATGGTATCCAAGTAGTTACTATCACTACTAGATATCAAAACGGCCTTGTTGTTGATACTACAACAGATGGATATGTAGAAAGAGAAGCAATCAATAAGGTTGTAAGAGTTGGTACAAAAACTGATGTCCATGCTCCAACTATTGATGAAAATACAGGAATAATTGATATACCAACTACAACTGAAGATAACGATCATATTATAGTAATCCCAGAAGGAGCTATAGATGATGAGAACCATGTAGTTGTAATTCCTGAAGAAACTGAAAATGATGAAGATGATGCTAGCAAGAAAAATAGGCCAGTTGATGATGATCAAGTAGTTAAGGGTACTAAAAATATAAAAGTTAGCGAAGATGATGCCAATGTAGTAAATATCAAAAGAAGTGCAGTAAGCTCTACCAACCCTAAAACTGGTATAACTGGTACAGCAGGTATAGTATCTACCCTAGGCATCAGCCTTGCAGGGATAACTGCTAGCAGAAAGAAAAAAGAAAATGATGAAGAATAAATCATTATAAAAACTTAGGAAAATCTTAAGTAATTAAAAATAGGCGAGTTTTATCTCGTCTATTTTTTTGATTATAAATAATCTATTAAACACTATCGACTCACTACTTTATAGGACGGTGAAATTTTGTTATACTGTAGGTGAAATTATACTTTGGGAGGTTATTGTGAGGGAGAATAAAAGTTTTAAACTAGGACTTGTTAGCTTAATTTATATTTTAATCGCCATATTTTCATCATTTGCGGGGTCACAAATATTTATATTTGCTGCAATTATGATTCCGACTTTCTATTTTGCTTTAAGATATGATAAAAAATTAAGTACAAAAGAGACGATACTAGCTATAGTTTTAGCCAACATTGCTAGTATATACGGATTTATTGTAGGGGACACCTTGCAAATAGTCATAATTATATTTATGACAGGGTTTTCCTTAATAGCCTCAATTGGTATTTTTAAGGAGTTTCTAGGTGATAATAAGCTTTTAAATAAGAATCGTCTAAAAACATTAGCGATTGGGGGAGTTATGGGCCTTATTTTAGGTTTTATCAATTTAAAGATAAGTGATATCGATCCAAATCCAAAATTTATATTAGAACATTTACTTATGGCCCTTAGGGCGGGGATTTGGGAAGAAGTTGCAGCTAGATTTATTTTCTACGCCTTAGGAGTTTATATTTTAAAGGGTGAAGCGAAAACAAAGTTTGAGAAAGTTCTTCTTTACATAATAATGATTATTCCCCACATCTTATCTCATGGAATGTTAGATTTACCTAGTATAATAATTTTATTTATATTTTTTGGATTCCCATTAGCAATGTTACAAAGAAAGCTAGACCTTACAAGTGCTATTATCTGCCACACCCTTATTGATTTGATAAGATTTATTACTTTTGGAGCATAAAAAAAGCAAGGAAGATCTTACTTGCTTTTAATTTGTTTTTAATTTTAGTAACTGATCTAACAATTCTTTATTATCTTCAAATTTTGCTAGATTTATATAAAACTTATATCTTTCTTTATTTACGGTTTCAATCCATAAATAAGTTTCCACATCTATAGTATATTGTTTTAGATAAAATTTTTGAATATCCTTATAGTCAAAGCTACTTATTTTGTTTTTAGAATGAAATTCTATATTATTTTCCTTAAAACATATCCTATAGGGGTGTTTTTTGCCTATAATTCTGTTGTAAAAATTATATATTGAAACAGTAAAGGCTAGTATTGCTATAATTAAATACATACGATTGATAATAAAAAATGCTGAAATTATAGCAAAGGCTAGATACATATAACCCATTATATAAATATCAAAGTTATAACTTTTAAGCTTATAATTAAAACACATAATTAATTATTTTCTAATAAGCTAGCTTCTTTTATAATTCTTTTTCTATTCCAAAGAGCAAGAATGATTGATAGTAGAGAGGCGACTGCTATACCAAATACACCAAATCTATTGATATTAACTAAGATCCATGTTAATGGACCGGCTCCATCACTTATGCTCGAAATCATATTAGCTCCTTCTGGCATTTGAAAACCCACATTCATAGCAGCCTTAGTGATGAGGGGAGCTAGATCTGTTGAAATGTATAAGCCAAAAATTAGGAAAATTATACCAATTAGTAGGGTTCTAAAACCATTGTTATTTACAATTGGTGCTATTAAAAGAATCATAAATGGTAGTACGGATAAATCTGTAAATGGCATTACCTTATTGCCCGGTAAAACTATTGCAAGAATTAAGGCAAGGGGCATCAGCAAATAGGCTACAGTTAAAGTTACTGGATGACCAACTCCAATTGCTGAGTCAAGACCTATATAAATTTTTCCCCTATTTGAAAAACGCTTTTTGATAAATTCACCTGCAGCTTCACTAATTGGCTCTAAGCCCTCCATAAGCATGGCTGCCATTTTTGGTATAAGAACTAAAACTGCTCCAAGTGATACACCCAGACCTAGTATTCCTGCCACATCGTAGCCAGCTACAATACCTATTGCAAGACCAATAATGGTTCCTATCATCATTGGCTCTCCTAAGATACCAATTTTTTCCCTTAAATTTTCAAAATTAAAATCTATATCACGAACTCCTGGAATTTTATCTATTAGCCAGTTAAAAGCCATGGCAATAGGAGCGTAAGATGTTGAAAAACCATGTGGTAAGGAAACACCAGGTATGCCTAGAGATTCTTCGACTTTGCCTGCAGTAATATCTGCTAAAATCATGATGATTATCATATTTATAATTGCAGCTATCATTCCTACAGCAAAACTTCCTGTGTAAATAGCTGTTAGTGCTCCAGTAAAGGCAAAGTGCCAATAATTCCAAATATCTACATTAAGTGTTTGAGTAGTATTTGTTAGAAGCATTATAAAATTAACAAGCACTCCAACAGGGATTATTAAAACACCAATTTGAGATCCCAAGGCGATAGCTGCAGCTGCCGGCCAACCAACATCTATAACTGATAAAGCTAGGTCATACTTATCAACCATGGTTTGTACAGCTGGTGATAAAGATGTACCAAGCAATTCATTTATAACTAGATTTAACCCTACAAAACCAATCCCAACTGTAAGTCCTGCTTTTAAACTTTTTGAAAATCCTAGGCCAAAAATTAGCCCTAAAACAAGGATTACTAGCGGCATAAAAACAGATACACCTAAACTCTGTAGCCAGTCAAAAAATATAGAAATGTAGTCCATAATTATTTTCCTATTTTTCCATTAAGGCTAATATTTGTTTTTCCGTAGCATCTTTTCCCATGCCGGTTAGAAATGGCACACCTGATACAAAATCACATTTTAAGTTACTTGGTTCTGCCGTTGTAGATACTAGAAAATCAGCATTATCAGATAGTCCTGGAGCTTCGCTTACTTTAATTTGCTTAATAGAATATTGGTTTTGGTAACCATTTGAGTCTAAAAGATTTTTAATTTTTGCAATTACAGTTGTAGATGTTGCTATTCCTGCTCCGCATGCTACTAAGATTTTTTTCATTTTACATACTCTCCTTTAAATAAATTTTAAATGTTTTCTCTATTATATCACTATTTTGACATTTTAATAACATGCTAACCTTTTCCTTATCTTGGAATATTTCCATAAGTGCTTTAAGATATGGAACTTGCTTTTCTTTATTTTTTATAGCAAGCATAACAATTATATTTACATCAGTATATAAACCTTCTGCTCCCATTTGCTCAAATCTTACAGGTTTTTCTAAGATATTAACCATTATCGCATCATCATTGACATGGTCTGAATCAGTATGGGGAATGGCTATGGCATAATTTTCAAACTCTAATCCTGTTGGAAAAATTTTTTCTCTTTCTTTTATGGCTCTTATATAAGAATTTTTTACCAAGCCCTTATCTAATAATAATTGGGCAGTGGTTTCTAGGGCCTCGTAATTATCCTTAATATTTTTTTGTGTTCTGTGTCCTATTATATTTATTTCGCTATTCTCTAACAAAATATTACCCCCTTAAAATAAAACTCTATAGATAAGTATAACAAATAGAGGGGGTTATTTATATAAAAAATAAAAAATGGCTTAGACTAATCTAAACCATTTATATAAAAATTATTAAATTGCCCAGTTTCCATTTTTAAAAATAGGGAACTTTTCTTCGCTTTTGTAGCCAGTGATTTTTAAGTCACTTGCTCCTACCATAAAGTCTTCGTGGATTAGGGAATCATTTATTCCGCGTTTTTTTAATTCGCTTTCTTCTAAATCTGCACCGCCTATTACATTTGTTGGGTAAGCCTTACCTAGGGCAAAGTGGCATGATGCGTTTTCGTCAAATAGGGTGTTATAGAAAAGGATATTTGAATTGCTTATTGGGCTATCGAAAGGAACTAATGCTATTTCTCCTAAATATTTGCTGCCTTCATCACTTTCTAGCATTTTTGCCAATGTGTCTCTTCCTTTTTTAGCATCAAAGTCGATTACTTTTCCATTTTCAAAGGTAAAATTAAATTCATCTATAACTACACCGTTGTAAACAAGTGGTTTTGTGGCAAAAAGTGTACCGTCTACTCCGTCATATTGTGGGGCGGTGAATACTTCTTCTGTTGGCATATTTGGAATAAATGGGTCTCCCTTTTCGTTTTTGGAACCTGCTGATGTCCAAATGTGATCTTTTGGAAGTTTTACCCAAAGGTCGGTACCATTTGCTGATTGGTAATGTAATTTATCAAATTGGTGGTCGTTTAAATAGGTTGCTTTTTCATTTAAAGTTTCTATGTGCTTTGTCCAATTTGCCTTTGTATCTTCCCAAGAATCTTCTACACGACTGACATCTAGGATAGTTTCCCATAATTTTTCGTAAGCTTCATCTTCGTTTAAATCTGGGAATACTTTTGTAGCCCATTTTTTAGTTGGTACTGAGATTACTAGCCAGCTTACGATATCATTCATGGAATATTTTACAAATTCCTTAGTTTTTTTAGAATTTTCTTTGATAGCTTCTGAAATTTTTGCTTCATCTAGGCCGTTTAATAGGTCTGGGTCTTCGGCATAGATTGAAATCCTGTTTGATTTTTTGTTTGCTATTTGATATCTTAATTTTTCTATTTTCCAATCTGGCACTTCATTTAAAGTTTCTTGGTCTTGATTTTCATAGGTTAATCTTGTAATAGCATCATCGCGCCAATCTATTGATACATTTCTAGCACCCTTTTCATAGGCTGCTTTTGTTATTAGTCTTGCTAGATCTGGGTTTTCTACTGGGGCATTGATTATTACATCTTCCCCATTTTGTACATTTACTCCAAACTCTACTGCAAGTTTTGCAAAGTTTTCTATTCTTTTATCCATAATTTCCTCCTTGTGTCATTATACCTTTAGGAATTTTAGGGTAAAATAAAATACATATAAATGTATAAATAATTAATAAGGAAGGTAATCATGAAAAATAGACATGAAGTTAATATAGATGAAACTTGGGCTATAGAAGAACTTTTTGGGAATGATGAAGTTTTTTTATCTAGTCTAGATGACCTAAAAGATCTGGCTTATGATTTTGCAAATAAATACAAATCTTTAGACTCATCTGATGAAATATACGAAGCTTTAGAGGCTTATGGCGAAATTGCCGCTTTAACAGATAGGCTAGGTACCTTTGCAAGTATTACAACTGAAGTTGATACATCTGATGCAAAAGTTATGAAAAGATTTGCAAATTTTGTAAATGAAATGAGCAAGATTGATGCAAGCTTAAGCTTTTTTGAATCCATGCTTGCAAAAACAGACACAAATTTATTAGAAGAAACAAAGAAAAACCACCCAGAATATAGATATTACCTAGAAAGGGTTATTGCTAACTCAAAATATTTGTTATCTGATGAAACAGAAAAAGTTTTGGCAAATCTAGTGCCAACTTTTGATGCTCCATACAAATCATATGCAGATATTCGCTATGGAGATATGGCCTTTGAAGACCTTGAATATGAAGGTGAGAAAATAATCTTAAACCACAACACCTTTGAAGAATTTTTAGAAGCTGACCCAAGAGATGATTTGCGACGTGAAGCTTTTAAAAGATACCATGATGTTTTAAGAAAATACCAAAATTCAGATGCATCTGTGTATGTAACTCATGTTGAAAATGAAAAACGCCTAGCTGATATTAGAGGTTATGAAACTGTTTTTGATTATTTATTATCCCGCCAAGATATAGATAAAGAAATTTATGATAACCACATTGATACAATTATGGCAGAACTTGCTCCTCATATGAGAAAGTATGCAAAAATCATCCAAAAAATCTATGGTCTAGATGAAATGACTTATGCTGACTTAAAACTTTCTATAGATCCAGAATATGAACCAGAAGTTTCTATTGGCCAAGCTCGTGAATATATTGTAGAAGGACTTTCAAATCTTGGGGAAGAATATGTAGAAGTTTTAAACCGTGCCTTTGATGAAAGATGGATAGACTATGCGCAAAATATTGGCAAAAGAACCGGTGCCTTTGCAGCGGGACCTTATGGGTCACATCCATTTATCATGACAACTTATAATAACAAAATGAGCCAAGTAATGACTCTTGCCCACGAACTAGGCCATGCTGGTCAATTTTACTATTCAAATAATAACCAAAATGCCTTAAGCAATGACATGTCCATGTATTTTGTAGAAGCACCTTCAACTGCCAATGAAATTACTATGGAAAGATTTTTACTAAATAAAGCCAAAGATGATCGCCAAAAACTATGGGTTTTATCAACTATGATTTCAAAAACTTACTACCACAACTTTGTAACCCACTTTATAGAAGCAGCCTTCCAAAGAGAAGTTTATAGAAAAATAGAAGCTAACGAAAATCTAAGCACAGATGATTTAAACCAATTATTCACAGAAAAATTAGAAGAATTTTGGGGTGATTCTGTAAAATTAGTAGATGGAGCAGAGCTAACTTGGATGCGCCAACCCCACTATTACATGGGCCTTTATCCTTACACATACTCAGCTGGTCTTTCTGTAGGAACAATCATTTCAGATAAGATTGTAAATGGAACTGACCAAGATCGCAAAAACTGGATAGAAGTTTTAAAACTTGGTGGATCTGTCAGCCCAATAGAACTAGCAGATGCTGCTGGTGTTGATATGACCACTACAAAACCAATTTCAGAAACTGTTGCCTTTATAGGTTCTTTAATCGATCAAATAGATGAGTTAGCAGAAAAATTAGGAATGTATAAATAATGTATAAGAATAAAGCCGAATCTCTTTTTGATTATACAGTAGATATTAGACGCAGGATGCACGAAAATCCTGAATTATCTAGCAATGAAGAAGATACTGTAAAATTAGTAAAAAAAGAGTTAGAAAAAATTGGCATCGACTATGTTGAAGTTGATAAGGGTGGGGTCCTAGGTTTTATAGAAGGTAATAAAAAATCTGCTGAGCCTAAAACTATTATTATCAGAGCAGACCTAGATGCCTTGCCATTTGATGAGCCAGATAAAAATCTTAAGAATACCCGTTTTGTAAAAAGTAAAAATCCAGGAGTCATGCACGCTTGTGGTCACGATGGCCACACAGCAATGGTCCTTACTTCAGCAAAGATTTTATATGAAAATAGGGATGATTTTGCCGGAAAAGTCATCCTTTGCTTTGAAAGAGGCGAAGAAACAGGGGCAAATTATAAATATTTGATGGCATATTTGGGTAAAAAGGAAATAGACATAGATACTAGCTTTGCTATCCACGTTGCTCCAGACTATGATGCTGGAGTAATGGCTATAAAATCTGGTGGAATAAATGCTGGTTCCATGATGTTTGATATAACAATCAAGGGTAAAAGTGGTCATGGATCTCGTCCCTACATGGCAAACAACCCCCTAGATTGTTTTGTAGACATCTATGAGGAATTAAAGTCTTTGCGTATGAATAAATTTTCTCCATTTGAACCTATGACTTATTCTATAGGAGTAGTTGAAATGGGAAATCAATTTAACCAAATCCCTGACAAACTTAGGTTTAAGGGCAGTGTGAGATTTTTTGATAGAAAAGAAGTGGGCTATAAATTTTATAGGGAATTTCAACAATTAATTATTAACAAAGTTAAGGCTCATAACTGCAGAGTAGTCTTTAATTCCTATACTAGACCACATTTTCCAATTATAAATGATGAACAATTAGCAGATCTTGCCAAGGATGTCATGAAAGATGAGCTGGGCCAAAAATTTGTAACACACGCCCACCCATCCATGGGTTCAGATTCATTTGCAGTTTATACTGCCCAATGGCCGGGACTTTATCTAATGCTTGGAATAAAAAACGAAGAACTAGGCTCAGGTGCAGCCCTACATAGCACCAGATTTGATTTAGATGAAAACGCACTAAAAAATGGGGTGGCAGCTACAGTTAGATATGTCGTAGAATATTTAAATAGTGACATAAAAGTAGAAGATGGCCCTTACAAAAATAATATAAAAGGCTTATTTATAGAGGAAAATAGGCCACAAGAAGAAATTGAGGAAATATATGACAGTATCTCGTAAAAGAAATTATAACCACAAATCAATAATTTATGCCATCATGGGTGGTGTAATGGTTGGTTTTGGTGGAACAGTTTTATTATCTGTAGACAACCCCTATATGGGAGCATTCTTATTTGCTGGTGCTCTTTTTATAATCTTAAGCTTACAATATAGCTTATTTACTGGAATGGTAGGCTACTTTTTCTATAATGAAAGAAAAGAGTATACCAAAAAATTACTTATAGCTCTAATAGGAAATTTGATAGGAACTTTTGCAATAGCTATGCTTATGCGCCAAACAAGATTTGGTCCAGCTTTAATAGAGCAAGCTCAGTTAAAAACAGCAGTAAAACTTGGTGATAGTCCACTATCATTATTTATATTGGCATTTTTTTGTAATATGTTTGTTAATAACGCCGTTCACCAGTTTAAATATAACCGCTATCAAGTAGGTAAATACTTAGCAATATTTATTTCGATCATGACCTTCGCATTGTCAGGATTTGAGCATAGTATAGCGGATAGTTTCTTCTTCTTTTTAGCAGGAGATTTTAACTTACTAGCCCTTAGAAATTTCTTTATAATAGTAATTGGAAATATTTTAGGGGGACTATTAATTCCATCATTGGCCCTAATGTATGATGATACTTTTAGTATAGCAGGTTAATAAAACAAATATTATTCAACAAACCCATCGTATCCTAGCGGACATGAGGGTTTTTTGTTTGTAGAAAAATACAAGTAGTTTTAATTATGAGCATTATATTTAAAGGTATTTGCAAAAAAATAAAAATTTGCTTGTATTTTTTTAATAATTATTGGTATAATATTGTTTATTAAAATTTAAAAATATTAATAATATACTGTGATATAGTATGTTATTAAAATAGGAGAAAATTTATGGAAGCTTTTAAAAATTTAACTAGCGCCCTAAGTGATATCATTTACACTTGGATGCTTATCCCGCTCCTTTTAGGTCTAGGCATATATTTTACAATAAAGATAAGGGCTGGGCAGATTTCAAATATTGGGCATGCTAAAAATCTAATTACAGCCAAACCAAAAGATGAAAATGCTATTTCACCCTTTAAGGCATTTACAATTTCTGCAGCCAGCCATATAGGAACAGGAAATGTTGTTGGTGTGGCAGCAGCAATTTCAGTTGGAGGGCCTGGAGCTGTATTTTGGATGTGGATTACTGCTTTAATTGGAGGGGCATCTGCCTTTGTAGAAAATACTTTAGGACAAATTTTTAAGGAAAAAAATGATGATGGGTCCTTTAAGGGTGGACCAGCTTTTTACATAAATAAAACCATAAAAAAACCGGGACTTGCAAATTTATTTTCTATTATTGTATGTATTGTTTACGGATTTATGTTTAATGCCATGCAATCAAATACCATTGCATCAGGTTTTTCAAATTCATTTAGTACTACCCCTTGGATAATTGGACTTCTTGTAGTTATTATATCAGGCTTTGTTATTTTTGGTGGACTACAAAGAATTTCAGATATTACCTCACTTTTAGTACCAGTAATGGCTGTAGCCTATATTGGCCTTGTAATTTTTATCTTAATTACAAATATAACTAAGGTTCCCCACATGTTTGGGCTAATATTTAAAGATGCCTTTAATTTAGAAGCAGGCCTTGGTGGACTTTTTGGAACAGCAGTTTTAAATGGAGTAAAACGTGGATTATTTTCAAATGAAGCTGGTATGGGTGCTGTGCCTAACGCATCATCAGTCGCTGATGTTTCTCACCCAGCTAAGCAAGGACTTATCCAAGCACTAGGAGTATATTTAGATACGATTTTAATTTGTTCAGTAACTGCCTTTGTAATTATAATTGGTGGTGAAGAAATTTATCTTAATCCAAACCTAAAGGGACTAGATATTACCCAAGCAGCCCTAGCTACAGAAATAGGCCCATGGGCCCAACACTTTTTAACTATTTGTGTTTTAATGTTTGCCTTCTCTTCTATAATAGGCAACTATTATTATGGAGAAAATAACATTTTAGCTATGGGCCTTGGTAAAATTGGTTTAACTATTTATAGAATTTTAGTTTTAGCCTTTGTATTTTTTGGATCAGTAGGAGATTTTTCTATAGTTTGGAATACAGGTGATATCTTTATGGGAATCATGGCTATATTAAACTTAGTTGTCCTTATGATAATAGGAAAATGTGCTGTGGCTACTTATTATGATTACATAAGGCAATTAAAAGAGGGTAAGGACCCAGTATTTAATCCTAGAGAAATTAAAGAACTTAGCCCTTACTTAGATGAAATAAAAGCTTGGGATGATTAATTAGAAAGCAAAAATATAATATAAACTTATTTAAAAAAACTAATTGACAAAGTTGATTTTTAGAGTATACCGTGTTATACTTAAATAAGTTAAGTAGGGAAGGGAGTGTTTTGCACTCCCTTTCATTATCTAAAATAAATATTAAAAATTATAAATTTTGAGAAAAGAAGGAGTTAACATGAGTGATGTTAGAGTAAGATTTGCTCCATCTCCAACCGGTTACCTACACATCGGTGGACTTAGAACTGCATTATTTAACTACTTATATGCAAGACATACAGATGGAACAATGATTTTAAGAATAGAAGATACCGATAGAACTAGATTTGTAGAAGGAGCTTTAGAAAATTTATTAAAGGCCCTTGACTGGTCAGGTGTCGAAATTGACGAAGGTGTAATGCTTGATGAAAATGGAAAAGTAACTGAAAAAGGTGAATATGGTCCATATATCCAATCTGAAAGGGTTGAAGCAGGTATTTACAACGAATATATAGAAAAACTAATCGAAGAAGATAAGGCTTACTATTGCTTCTGTTCTCAAGAACGTATTGATAAAGTGCGCGATAGGCAAAAAGCTGATGGTCTTACACCAAAATATGATGGACTTTGTAGATCTATCCCTCTAGAAGAAGCTAAACAAAGAGTAGCAAACGGTGAAGAATACACAGTTAGATTAAAACTTCCTCAAAATCGTGATATTTCCTTTGAAGATAAAATTAAAGGAAAAATTACTTTCAACACAGATGATATGGATGATCAAGTTCTTATCAAACGTGATGGTTTCCCAACTTACCACTTTGCGGTAGTTGTAGATGATCATTTAATGAAAATAACTCACGTAGTTCGTGGAGATGAATGGATATCATCAACTCCAAAACACGTTTACCTATATGAAGCCTTTGGCTGGGATGCTCCAGAATATATCCACCTACCAACCGTACTAAATGAAGACCACAAAAAATATTCAAAACGTAACGGAGATGGTATGGTAGAAGACTTTATAGAAGAAGGTTATACACCTGAAGGACTTATAAACTTCTTAAGCTTATTAGGTTGGTCACCTGATAGTGAAGAAGAAATCTTTTCTATGGAAGAATTAGCAAAACAATTTGACTTTGATAGGGTAAATAAAACTGGTGCAGTTTTTGATAAGAGAAAACTAGACTGGGTAAATGGCCACTATGTTCGTGATTTATCAGTAGAAGAATTAGCTGAAAAAATCAAACCATTTATGCAAAATTCTGGATTAATTGATGAAAGCTATTCAGATGAAGACCTAAATCTACTTGCAGAAACATGGCAATCAGCGATTGATAAATTCTCTGATGCACCAAAATTATCAGAAAACTTCTTCTTAGATGATGATAAAATGGATTGGGAAGAAGAAGCAAGCGAAGTATTAAAAGAAGAAGATAGCAAAAAATTAGTAGATGCTTACTTAGAAAAATTAGACGAAGTAGATGAGATTGATGCTGACTTTGCAAAATCAATTATGAAAACTCTACAAAAAGAAACAGGCATCAAGGGCAAAAACCTATGGTTCCCTATTAGAGCAGCTATCACAGGATCAGTACACGGCCCAGACCTATCAAATGTAATGATTTTAATGGGCAAAGAAAAAATAGCAGAAAGATTAAATTACGTAAAGGAAAATTTTTAAAATGAAAATTCATAACACGCTCACAAGAAAAACAGAAGAATTTGTACCAATAGAAAAAAACAAAATTAAAATGTATGTCTGTGGGCCTACTGTTTATGATTATATGCATATTGGTAATGCAAGGCCTCTAGTAGTATTTGATACTTTTAGAAGATATGTTAGATATAGGGGCTATGACATTACCTATGTAGTAAACTTTACAGATGTTGATGATAAGATAATAAAAAAATCCATCGAAGAAAATATCACAACTAAAGAAGTAACAGAAAGATATATCAAGGCCTACATGGATGATGCCCATGATTTAAACTTAGATGAAGCAAATACCATCCACCCACGCGCAACAGAAGTAATGGATGACATTATAGAATTTGTAAGTGAACTAATAGAAAAAGGTGCAGCTTATGAATCAGATGGGGATGTGTACTTTAGAGTAGAAAAAGCGGATGATTATGGAAAGTTATCCGGTAAAAACTTAGCGGATTTAGTCCATGGAGCAAGCAATAGATTAGATAATTTTGACGCTAGCAAAAAGGAAAGTCCAGCAGACTTTGCCCTTTGGAAAAAAACAAAAATAGATGGTGAAGTTTCTTGGGATTCTCCATGGGGAGCAGGTCGACCAGGTTGGCATATCGAATGCTCAGCTATGAATAAAAAAATACTTGGAGAAACAATTGATATTCACGCAGGTGGAGAAGACTTAGAATTCCCACACCACGAAAACGAAATAGCTCAATCAGAAACATTAAACGAAAAAACTTTTGCCAACTACTGGATGCATAACGGAATGATCCAAGTAGATGGGACAAAAATGAGTAAGTCTCTTGGAAATTTCTTTACCCTTCATGATATCAAAAAAGAATATGACCTAATGGTTATTCGTTTTTGGCTTTTGACAACCAGTTACCGTCAACCAATCAACTTTACTCGTGAAATCATAGAAGGTGCTAAAAATTCCCTCGATAGAATCAATAATGCAGTATTTAGACTAGAAGATTTAGCGAAAAATGCTAGTGAAAGCGAATTATTTGATGATGAGCAAAATCTATTAAATGAGCTTGCCGATTATGAAAATACATTTATAGAAGTAATGGACAATGATTTAAACACAGCAGATGCCATTACAGTATTATTTGACCTAGTAAAATTTGCTAATACAAAGGTTTCATCTGAAAATAGCAAGCAACTTATAAAAGCAGTTTTGGATAAAATTTTAGAACTAGAAGAAGTTTTAGGTATAGAAAACCGCCAAAAAGTAAATACAGATGTGGATGAAGCAAAAATCTTAGATCTAATTGAACAAAGAAATGCAGCCAAAAAAGAAAAAGATTTTGAAAAAGCAGATGCCATTCGTGATGAGCTAACAGCTATGGGAGTAGCTATCAAAGATACCCGCGAGGGTGTAAAATGGGAGCTTATCTAATGGATAAAATTTATGGTAGAAAACCAGTTTTAGAAACCATTGATGCAGACCTTAACATTCACAAGGCCTACATTATGGATCAAAAAACTCCTATTGTAGCAAAAATTGTTGGTAAGCTTACTAAAAACAATGTGCCAATCAAATACGTTGACAAAACTTTTTTTGAAAATGTAGATATGAACCACCAAGGTGTAATGATTGAAGTAGATAGCTACAAATACGCAAGTCTTGATGATTTAGATAATTCCAAAAGACTGATACTTTTAGATAAAATCGAGGACCCACACAATCTTGGAGCCATAATTCGTTCTGCAGAAAGTTTTGGTTTTGATGGGGTAATCATCCCAGAGCACCGCTCAGCTAAAGTAAATCCTACAGTTTATAAAACAAGTGCTGGAGCTATAAATAATATAAAAGTTGCTATGGTAACAAATTTAAATCAAACCATAGAAACCTTAAAAGAAAATGGCTTTTGGATCTATGGCCTAGCAGGTGAAGCAAGTCAAACAATTATAGATACAAATTTATTAGGCAAAATTGCTTTAGTTGTAGGAAATGAAGGCGATGGTCTTAGCAGGCTTGTACGTGAAAATTGTGATGTTTTAGTAAAAATCCCAATGCTTGGGAAGGTAAATTCACTAAATGCATCAGTAGCATCAGCATTAAGTATGTATGAGGTTTTAAGGCAAAATGGCTTTAATTAGAAGAAATATCACAATAATAGATGGCTACAATGTTATAAATGCCTGGCCAAAGCTAAGTGATATTTCAAAAACATCCCTAGAAACTGCCAGAGAAAAATTAATAGATGAGCTGGCAGAGTATAAGTCCTTGTCTGGGGAAGAAATTGTAATTGTATTTGACGCCTATAACCTCGATAGGCCCAAAGAAACTATTATAGAAAAATACGGGATGAAAATTGTCTACACAAAAAGATACCAGACTGCAGATACTTATATAGAAAAGCAAATATTAAAGATTGGCCGCAAACATAATTTAAAAGTAGTAACAGATGATGGGCAAATCCAAGTACTAGCATCAAATAAGGGTGCTACTAGAATGACATCAACTGAGCTAAAGGCAGAAATATTTAATAACAGAAGAAAAATAAACCGCAATAAAAAGCGAGATTTTAATAGAAATTTCAATTCATTTCCCTTATCCAAAGAAATGATGGAAAAAATTGACCAGATCAAAAGAGATTTGGATAACGATTAAGATATAAAGGTAAAATAAATTCAAAATAAGGGTGACATATGGATAAAATAAATTTAAAAGATGAAAGGGTAGTTGATAGGATTCGCGATTTCTTTAACTCAGAGGATATGGGTGTAGAAGAAATTGCAAGTGTCCTAGAAGAACTATCTGAAGAAGAAAAAGAAGAATTAACAGACTTCGTCGAGGAAGAAGAAATCCAAGAAGATGAAGACTATGAAGAAAAAGATGATATCGAAGAAGCAGAAGATATTGATGAAGATGATGAGGATGAAGAACCAAAAGTTAAAAGAAGCGAATCCACAGCCATAACACCAATAACTCGTAGCGATATGATGAAAATGTCTGATCTAACTAATGAAGAGATAGTAGAGCAATTTCAATTAGGTAACCAAAATGCCCTAGCAGCTCTAGTAGAAAAAAACCAAGGGCTAGTTAGATCTAGGGCTTCATATTTTTATAGATCCCATGGTAATGATCTCGATTTAGAAGATTTAGTACAATCAGGTATGCTTGGTATGATCCGTGCAGCTGAAAAATTTGACCTAACCCTAGGCTACAAATTTACAACTTATGCTTACAAATGGATTGATAAGGCCATAAGAAAGGCCATCAACAAAGAAGGACACACCATAAGGATACCAGCAGGAAAATATTTAAAATTAAATAAATTAAAGCAAATCCTAAAGGCTAACCCAGAAGCAAGTGATGAAGAGATATATAAAATTCTTGAAAAAGAAGGTATAGATAAAAAACAAGCAGACGATTTGTTTTTAATCAACCGTAACCAAGTAAATTCTACATCTCTAAATATCAACCTAGATAGCGAGGACTCCACAGGAGATGAGCTAATGGATATGGTAGGCGACGAATCAACCCCAGTTGATATGCTAATTCTAGAACGCGATATGGAAAATTTCCTAATGCAAGCCCTAGACCAGCTTACAGAACGCGAACGCCAAATAATTATCTACCGCTATGGCCTAGATAACGAAAAACCAAAAACCCTAGAAGAAATAGGATCTATCTATGACTTATCCAGAGAGAGGATAAGACAAATAGAAAATCAAGCCCTAGGTAAATTAAAAGAATATTCAGATGCTGAAAGTTAAAAGATGCGAGATGGTGCGCATCTTTTTTTATAAGGAAATAACAAGAATGAATAAAAATCGCCAATAATACTGGTATTTTTATTTTATCTAGCTATATATGTATCAATTGAATCCTTATTAGAAGATTCTTATAAGGACTATAGATATTTTATTTTAGGATTTGCTCTTATATATATAATAGATATAATAGTAAGTTCTTAAAATGAAATAAATAGCACCACAGAAAATAATTTATCCTGTGGTGCTTTTTAGTTTTAGAAATGTGTTTGTAGAAGTATGTCGGAGCAGTTATTCTTCCTATAAGACTATTGGATCTTAATAGAATCCTATTTTCAAATTTTTTCAGATTAGATATATGCAATATTATTAAGAATTATATTAAATATTTATTTAAATAAATATTTAATATAAGAAAATAGTACATAGGAAACCAAAATAATGGCAAGGGCTGTTTCAAACCATAAGATAAGGCTTATAAACCCTGTGCCAATACCTTGTAAAGCCAAGTAACGCCTGCTAAGTTTTAGGGCAGTTGCATTTATTACAAAGGGAAAGGTAAAGCTTGAATAGGATGGGTAAAATTTTAATTTTAATAATTTTGGCAACTTACTAACTGCAAGAAAATATACTGCTTGGCCAAGAATTATCATAAAAATTATAAAAGCAAATGAATAATCTATAAAACTATTAAAGTATCCAGTTAAAAGTAAACCACCATTGCTTGCAGCTATACAAACAAGGGGCATTTTAGATTCGTCTTCTTCTGGAAAGTGTCTATCCTTATATAAAACCATATATAAAATAGGCAAAAATGTAACCATACCAAAAATCCAAACAAGTTTTCCTAAATTGTGGGCCCCATAATACGGAGCAACTACAGCTCCTGCTCCAAAGCTACCAAAGACTATCATAAAAGATCCATACACTTTTTCACGAGTCAGCAAGTGCCTATAATTTATTAAAAAGTAAATTATTATTAAAAAGTGAAGCAAGACTCCAAGGTAAAAAATAACTTTACCCAGGGTAAAATTTATATATTCTGAGTAAAATTTAGATAGCATAACCATTGCCATAGCAAAGGTAGGGGCCACAGAAATGGCAACTGGGTCATGTAATTCTTCTTTTAAAAGTTCTGGGTAGACTAATAGCCTAATTATAAATACAAATCCCATAAGAGCTGAGATGAGGGCAAAAATTGGCGCGGCTACTCCACCTAGTAGATTGCCTAGGGAAACTATACCCAGAGTGAGCCCACCTATAGCCATGGGATTTTTTTTGATAAAATTTTTAAACATTGTAACTCCTAATTATTATTTATAAATATTATACTTTAAAATATGGCATTTATGGTAAAATTTGTGCATCTTAGTATAGTAGAAAAAAAGTGAGGAATTATGGAATACGAAAAACCTTTTATATATATAGATACGAATTTTGCAAAAGATGAGGCTCTCATGACCTATATGGCCTTTAAATCTTATGATTTTGAAATCCTTGGTCTATCCACAGCCGATGGTGAGATGAATCCGGTCTTAGCGGCAGAAAATATTGTTGGACTTTCAACTGAAAAGGATTTATTTTTACCAGTTGCTGCTGGTAAGCCTTTTAGTGATTACCACCACTTGGATAAGGAAATTTTTATAACTAGCAAAGACTATATAGAAACCATGCCAGCCTATGAAAATATAATTGATAAGGCAGAAGACTGCGGCAAGCTTGATATAATTGCAACAAGTGGACTAACAAATATTGCAAAAGCCCTAGAAGAGGCTCCAGAGATAGAGGATTATATTTCCCATATATTTATCCTAGGTGGGGAGACAGATGGAGAAGTATCAGGAACTTTTATTGAAGATCCTGAAGCTATCGATAAAATATTAAATACCAGCATAGATTTATTTTTATTACCTTTTGGAATAGCAAATGAGCCACTTCTTTCAGATGAGATGATTGATAAACTTTATGGTAAAGATAAAAATCTAAATACTATTTTAAATGAATTTAAAAACCAACCTTTGGAAAAAAGATTTCTAAGGGCTCCGCTGCTCTTATATTTAAGCCAAGCTCCAGAAGCTTTTATCTTTGAAGAATCTGGTTTTGGTGTTATTACCAGCCACCTTGAGGGGGAAGTTGGTAGTCTTTATAGAACCAATAGCAGAAAGAAAAATTATAGAGTTACTAGAGTAAATGAAGAAGCCTTTTACGATTTTCTTCTAGGCAGCCTATGAAAATTAAACCTCCAGGACTAAGAATAATAAAAACTTTTATAGCAGTTACCATTGCTATGATTATATCTGCCTATCGTCCAGGCAATGGATTGCCATTTTATAGTGCAATTGCTGCTATTATTTGCCTAAAGTCTGATGTTGAAGGTAGTCGCGAGATAGGTATTAATAGGATAATTGGAACAATATTAGGAGGTTTTTGTGGGCTAATTTATCTTTTGATATTTCCAGCAAATTATTTGCCAAAGTTTGTGGAATTAGTGTTAATAAGCTTTCTAGCTTCTATTATAATTTGGGTGATGTCTATGGCCGATAAACCCAAGGCCATATCTATTATGGCCATAGTTTTTTTATCAATTACTATGAACCACGGCAAAGAAGATAGCTTACCCTTTATATTTGCTTTTAATAGGACTCTTGATACCATGATAGGTGTTATATCAGCTATTGTAGTAAATTGGACTGATTTTGAGATGAGAGAGAAATATAATTCATCGCATAAAAATAAAAAATGAAAATCTATATAAGTTTTGCTAAAAATATGGTATATAATAGTATATATAAAATAAATATTTTAGGAGAACTTATGAAAAATAGTAAAAAATTAGCCTTATCCCTTGCTATCTCTTTTGCCCTTTTAGGAGCAAATCCAGTTTTTGCAGCTACTAGATTAGATTTGGGTGTAAACACAGGAAATGTTAGTTTTAGTGAAGGAACCTTTAATTTAAACCAAGATGAAAATCTTAAAAACCAAGTTTTAGCAGAAGCGCGTGCTATAAGATCTAGACTATGGGATGAAAACATTCTATATACTTTGGATGAAAATTCAAATTCAAAAAGCGAACGTCTACAAGATGTAGTAAAAGCAAATGGTTATGCAAATAAAGAAGCTTACGTAAATGGCTTAACTTGGTCAAATGACTTAGAAAAAATTGCCATCCAAAGAGCCTACGAGCAAACCCTAACAGGTCTATCCCACCAAAGACCAGATGGATCTAGTATGAGTACAGCAGCCACAATAAATGGTATCCACCCGGGTGCAGAAATTTTGGCATCAAGTACAGATAGCCAAAATCCAAAAAGATCTTTTGGTCAATGGTCTTTTGAACCATCCAAAAGAAAAAATAATAAGTCAGAATATCAACTGCTAAAAGAAGCTAAGGGAGTAGCAAACGCTGATAATGGTCATTTACACATAATACTTGACCCGGAATTAAAACACATCGGTTTTGCAGCCCTTAATACAAATGCTAAGTGGAACTATGGAGTTGGAATATTTGATTTTGATATTTCTGGTAATAACCAAGCCTCAGCGAACTTAGTAGGTAGTTTTAATATCTATGCAGGAGATATTAAAAGTGCTCCAAAAATAGAAAATAAAACAGTAGCACCAGCAAAAACAACAGAATTATCAGCCGCAAGTGTTGAAAAATTAAGAACTTCAGTAAGCAATGCTAAAAGAACCATTGCAGGGGCAGAGTTATTAATGAAAACAATGCCAAAATTTGCTAAAGAAAATGGGGCCAAAATCAATGAATTAATAGCAAATTCACAAAAAATAATTGACCAAGCAGAAAAAATCTTAGCAAAATATTAAGACCAACTTAAAAGACAGATTGCATCTGTCTTTTTTTAATGTAAGTATGTTTTTAATAATTAATATGTTAAAATATTATTAATAATACATATTAAAGGAGAAGATATGAAAATAAAAAAGATATTGCCAAAAGCCTTAGCAGTAGCTATTTTGACATCAACGCTTGCCAGCAAAAGTTTTGCTAGTGCTAGTGTAAATACAAATTCAGGTCTTTATAGGTCAAGAAGAACCAGACAAGCTTATATGAATCTAACAGCAGATCAAAGACGCGAGATAGATGCCATCAACACTAATAACAATACTCAAATAACCATAAAAGAAGTAAAAGCCCATGGTAAATATAAACTGCCAATAGTAAGGGGTCAAAATTATTTATATGCATTTATGGATGATAGAAATAATAATGGCATGGTAGGAGAAAATGATAAGGATGCTGTAAATAATTCAAGTCCAGCAGAAAAAGAAGTGGCAAGAGAAGAAGTTATAGAAGAAGTTTTTGAAAAAGAACCTATTACAGAACTGCCAGAAACCGAAACAACTACTAGCATAGAAGAAATAGATGAAGAAAAAGAAGCAAATATTATTCCAGCAGAGTATCTAGATAGGCTAGAAGAATCCTTAAAGAAAGCTAAACAAACCATAGCAGCAGCAGAAGTTTTAACAAAAACCATGCCAAGATTTGCCACAGAATATGGTGAAGTACTAAATAAATTAATAGAAGACCAATATAAGATAATAACTAGAGCAGAAAGCATCTTACAAGCCAATGGTAGGTAAGTGTTAAGAAATTATCACTTTATTTTTAAAAAAGTAAATAAATATAAAATTATAGATAATAATTATGTTATTTTAAAGATTAATTGGTTAATATATTAATATAATAAAATTTAAAGAGTATATATGAACAATTTTAAAAAGATAACAGCTGCAGCCTTAGCTATTTCGTTTTCCTTTTTAGGGGCTGGTGTAGTAGGTGAAAGTAATGTAAGTTTTGCTTCAAGCGAGGTAAAGGAATTAGACTTAGGAGTTACTTTACCAGGTGGTCCATATAGAGAGGATATAGTAACTTTAAACCAAAGTAAAGCTACAAGAGAAGAAGTTATGGGCTACATCAGAGCTATTAGAAAAAGAGCTTGGGATGATAATGCTCCATATTCTGCTGATGGGTATACAAGTACGAATGTGCAAGATTTATACGACCTTGATAGTGATGGAGGATGGCAAACTTCTAACAAAGGTTATGAATATAGATTTATATATAATGAGGAGCTAGAAAAATTAGCTATCCAAAGAGCCTATGAGTACACTTTAACTAATGGTGATTCTGAAAGACCTGATGGATCCTCTATAAGTACATTAAAATCAGAAAATATAGGATATGATGCTGTATTTGAAATCTGGGTTTCTGATGCAAATGAAATAACTCCTAAGAAAGCATTTGATGCATGGATACACAATAAAGATGAATTTGGAAAAACATCTTATGATTATCTTATCGAAGCAAATGGTATTTATAATCAAAACAATTTTGCTGCTCATATTCTAATTCAGGATTATCCACAAGAAATTGGATATGGGGAAGTTTATAATCCTAATACAGGAAAATCTTATGCAGTTTTATTAATGCAACCAGTAGATATACAACAATATGAAGTTGATAAAGATACCGAATATGTTGGACAATATAAAATGCATATTGGTAATAAAAATTACAAAAAATCATCAAAAGAAAGTCTAGATAGGCTAGAAGCATCTGTTAAAAAAGCAAAACGAACTATAGCTGGTGCAGAAGTTTTAATTAAGTCTATGCCAAACTTTGCTGAGAAAAATAGTTATGCTCTTAATAATTTAATAGAAAATCAAAGAATAATTATTAGCAAGGCAGAGGCTATTTTAAGGGCAAATGGCAGATAGGATTAAAGCGAGATAAATTCTCGCTTTTTTTTGTTATAAAAAAATATTATAGGGCATTAATATAGTGAAGTGATATATATATATATATATAAAAGGAGGTCTTATGAAAAAAGTTTTTGAAATTGCAGCCCTTACCCTTTCAATTTCTTTTCTAGGGGCAAATCCCAGTTTAGCAAGTAGCAATGCTCCTATCTTGGACTTAGAAGTAAATATGCCAAATAGTCCATATGTAGAGAATCAGGTAGAGCTTCACCAAGATGATATTTTAAAAAATGATTTTTTAGAAGGTGTTAGAAGAATTAGAAAAGAAGCCTGGGAAGGTAATTTTTACTTTACCTATGATGGAACATGGAGCCCGACATCAACCATTCAGACCATAGCAGCAGAAGAAGGTTTTACAAAAGAAGAATACATAAATAATGTGTATTGGAACACCGAATACGAAAAAATTGCTATCCAAAGAGCCTATGAAAATCTTATGGAGGATACTGAAAACGGCAGGCCAGATAATTCATCATATCTTAAGGCTGGTACTTCAAAAATAAAGCACCCAGGTATGGAATTTAGATACTACTCTGATGGTTATAGTATAGCTACCAGGCAAATTTTTGATATCATTAGGGATATGACTATTCCTTATTATAAAACTATTGAGCTTAAAAATGAATTAAGACTTTTAATTGATCCTAGTAGGGTAGAATTTGGTTTTGCTGAAGTAAAACCAGTGGGAGAAGAAGTTTATTCTTACGCAATAATATCTGGGGGAGAAACGAATTTAAGCCAAGCGGTTACAGGTTATTATGGCACCTATACCATGTTTTTTGGGAATAAGAATTATAATGACAACTCAATAAGCAAACTAGACAAGCTAGAGATGGCAATCAAAAAAGCAGAGCAAACCATAGCAGGTGCTAGGATTTTAATGAGAACTATGCCCCAATTTGCAAGGGAAAATAGTTACAAGCTTAATAGCTTAATCCAAAATCAAGAAAACACTATAAGAAAGGCCCAAAGTATTTTAAGAAATAATGGCAGATAAAAAAAACGAGCCTAGGCTCGTTTTTTATTTGTACAAATTTAATTATTGATGGTTTAAGTACTCATCTATTTGGAAAGTATCCCTGGCATTGACTAGTACTGTAATTTTATCCCCTAGCAAAATTTTATCGTCTGCACTTGGGATGAACTCCATATTGTCTCTTTCAATAGATATAACTAGGACATAGGCTGGAAACTTTATTTCTCTAAGTTTCTTATCAATCACATCTAGTCCATCAACTATAGGATATTCTATGATTGAGTAGTCGGCTAAATCTTTTTCATGGCTTATTAGGAGGTTTTTATCCTTTTAAGTTAATTTTTTGGATAAATACGATAATTTATACCATTTATCATTTCTACATTATAAGGACTGTCTGCAAAATAACCTTTTAAAAACTCATATCTATAGTCATGGTAGCTAGATTTTTCACTTTTTAAATCAATATTATCATTGCTGGCTACTTCAAAACTTTCGTGGTGGTCGTGATCGTGGCCACCCGCACAAGTATTGTCTCTTGCATCTTCTGGATTAATATTTTGATTTTCATATTTGCTATGAAGGTTGGTATTAGTTATTAAATATAAATCTCCCTTATCATCTATTTGAGCAGATAAGCCCCTATCACAAGGCATTCCATCTAGTAAAAGCATATTTAAATCTGTAAATACACTATTAAAATCATCAAAGTTTTTGCCCTTAGCATTTTCTTTACCAAATTCATACATTTTTTCTTTGGTATTTTTACTATTGTTTAAGGCGTAGTTTAATCTATTTTCTACCACATCTATTTTTGAATCAAGCCATCCATGGATATTGTCCTGGTCGATTAGACTTTCTAAGGGTTCTCTTGAAACCGGCTCATTTAGCTTATCTACTTTACTAGTATCATTTTCTAGCAAGTAATTTGTAATATCATCTTGGAATTTTATTTTTTCATACATCATATAATGTATTGGTCCTAAATTTTCACTCATTGTATCACCTCATTTTGATTTTACCGGAATTTTATGTGTTATACTATTAACTTAGGAGGATTTATGAAAAAATTAACAACAAAAAAACTTACCTACGTAGGGCTTTTTGCTGCCCTAACCTTTGTTTCTAATTACCTACAAATCCCATTGGTGACTCCTTTTGGAAATACTCGCTTTCACTTAGGGAATGTATTTTGTCTTTTATCTGGTATTATTTTAGGACCGCTTTATGGTGGACTTGCGGCAGGGATTGGACCAACTTTATTTGATTTACTTGATCCTGTTTATTTTACATCCGCTCCAACTACTTTTATAAATAAGTTTGCTATGGCAGCTATTGCTGGGCTTGTTTTTAATAAAAAAGCTAATAGGGAAAGTAAAGCAAATATCATTCTAGCGTCAATTTTGGGCCAATTAACCTATATTGTGCTTTATCTAGCAAAAACATTTATCAAAAATTATTACATCCTTAATCTAACATATGAGGCTAGCATGGTGGAGCTTGTTCAAAAAGCAGGCGTTTCTTTTACAAATGGAATAATATCTGTAATTTTTGCATCAATAATTGCCATTCCACTATTAAAAGCAGTCAAATTTGAATAGTTATCTCATTATTGGGTATCTATTTTTCTAAGAGGTGGCTTTATGGACTATAAGAGATTTGATAATAAAATTGTACTTAGACTTAAAAAAGGTGAAAAAATCATAGAATCGCTAGAAAAACTTGCCAATGAAGCAAATATCACAGCAGCTCACTTTCAAGGAATAGGAGCTGTAAATGAATTAAAAATTGGTTTAATGAAGCCTGGTGATGATGACTATACTTGGGATATTTATAAAGAAGATTTAGAAATAACTTCATTAATAGGAAATATCACTATATTTGAAGATAAGCCAGTAATTCACACTCACATTACTTGTGCAAATGAAAATTCAAAGGTCATAGGTGGTCACCTAGGAGAAGCTACTTGTTCATTTACAGCTGAAATATTTATAGATATTATAGATACTAAATTAGAAAAAGAGACAGATCCTGAACTTGGAATACAAATTATAGAATTTTAGGTGGAATATGCAAACTAGAGAAAAAATATTTGGAATAACTTGCCCAGCTTGTGGCCAGTCTTTTGAAAACGAACTAAACACTGCAGTATTTGCTGCTACAACTGATAGAGAATTAATACTTACTAAGCAATTTGGCATCCAACATTGCCCAAATTGTGGCCATGAATTTATATTAAATTATAGATTTGCCTATACTGATGATGAAATTAAATTTATGCTAGTGAATGACCCACAATTTGTAGATAAAAAAGCCAGACTTGCCTTTGTATCAAGTTTATCTTTACTTGATAACTACCACAAGGAAGAGCAAGAAAAATATCTTACAAGGATGACTAGTGATATTGAGGAACTTAGAGAAAAAATAGTAATCTTTGAAAATTACTTATCTGATAAGGCTATTGAAATTATGAAATACATCCTACTAGAAAGTGAAGAGTTAGCCTTTAACCACGACGATGTACTTTCATTTAGACTAGTAGATGGCAATACATTTTTAATCAAAACTACAGATGGTGGGGAATATACCCTAGCTTTTGTAAGAGAAGTTTACGATAAGATAATCGGCCAATATGAGGGACTTTTTGCAAGTGATAGGGCTGAGAAAATCGATAAGAATTGGGCCTACCAATTTTTAAAATAGCATAAAAATACAAACTAGCCTTAGGCTAGTTTTTTTATGTTTAGTTTTAAATTGTCAATAATAATGATTATTAATTGACTATTACAAAATTTTTTTATAGAATATAGATATATTTTTATATAAATAATTTTCTATCTCACGGACTTATCCCAGCCTTATTTTTACTTTTCCTAATCCCGGGTTACATTTATGGTAAAACTGTAGGAACTATAAAAGATACTACTGAACTTGTAGGGGCTATGACAGATTCTATGCAGGCCATGGGCGGATATATAGTATTAGCGTTTTTTGCTTCTCAATTTATAGCACTTTTCTCTTATACAAATCTAGGGACTATATTATCTGTAAATGGAGCAAATTTCCTAAACTCTATAGGATTAAAAGGAATTCCTTTAGTAATTTTATTTATAATATTAACAGGATTTTTAAACCTATTTATAGGATCTGCTTCAGCAAAATGGGCGATTATGGCACCAATCTTTGTACCAATGTTTTTTGAACTAGGACTATCACCTGAGTTAACTCAAATGGCATATAGGATTGCAGATTCATCTACAAATATTATCAGTCCACTTATGAGCTACTTTGCAATGGTAGTAGTATTTATGCAAAAATACGATAAGGATAGCGGACTTGGAACCCTAATTTCTACCATGCTTCCATATTCAATTGCATTTTTAATATTTTGGACACTGTTATTAACAGTTTGGATATTCCTAGGCCTACCATTAGGTCCTGGAGCTGGCTTATATGTATAATAAAAAACTGGCTTAATTGCCAGTTTTTTTAAGCCTTTTATTGATTTCTTTTATATCTTCTTTATAAGACTTATAAGACTTTAACCAGGAAATAAAGTAAATGCCTAGAAAAATCAGTAAGCTTATAATTATGTTTGCTAGATACGGACTAGACAGTATTTTAAGATAACTAAGCATTATGATAAAGGCAATTATACTAATGCCAAATGCTAGTATGGTTCTTCTTGCTAGGGTCCATTCGTATTTTCTATAAATAAAGCTTACATAGTAGATAACTGTAGAAGTCAATCCCATTGCTAGACACGCTTTCAAGTAGGCTTCTGAGATAGTTTTGCCAGCTAGAAACTCATCTGCTATCATTGGCAAGCCCTCATATCCACTTAAATAAGATGGGATAAGATTTAGCAAAAATACGAATCCGATAGATGTCAAACTTATTTTTATTGCTTGAAATAAATTGTTTTTTCTTTCCCTCATAATTTCCTCCTTATATGCCTAATATTTCCTTTACTTTTTTAAGTGTTCTTCTAGATACGTAACAAACATCCCCATTCATCATTTCACAAGATATGGTGTTGATATAATCCAAATCAAAGCTTTGAGTTTTTTCTAGATTGATTATTTCACTATTTGATATACGAATAAACTTTTGGGAAGAAAGCCTATCTTCTACTTGGTAGAGGGCTAGTCTTAATAAGTATTTCTTATCCATAGTTACTGCAAATACTTTCTTATCACTTGCATAAACCCTAATTATGTCATCCGGGTCTATAAATTCTAACTTGCCATTATAAAAACCTGTTAGGACATTTAATGAAGAATTTTGTATCTTTTCTTTTAATTTCAACGCCTCTTTATCTACTTCAGGGACTAAGATTAAGACTTTTTTTTCTTTAAGGTTTTTGTCCACTTTTATCTCTACATCCATATTCTGGCCCTCCTTATGCTTATATTATAAATATAAGTTTGGAAAGCTTCCATAGTTTTGCGATAAGTGGTTAGATATGGGGGATGAATGGTATAATCATCCCATGAAAATTTACTTAAAAGATCAAAATAAAAGAAAAATTGTATATGATATTTTAAATATATTTTATGATGATAAGGAAATAAATTTTGCCGATGATGGTGATCTTATTATTTTAGATGATGAGATCAAATTTTGTGGGCATACTTTTTTTTATGAGGACAATTATCAGCTTAAAGCTACTTTGTATAACATCTTAGTAAGAGAAACTGGTTATAAATCTCCCCGGGGCATGCTTACTGGGTCTAAACCATCCAAACTTTTGCAAAAACAAAGCCCTGATCAGATAAAAGAAAAATATTTTGTTTCTGATGAGAAAATAGACTTGTTAATAGATGTTCAAAACGAGCAAAATAAGTTAGAATTTGATAAAGATAATTTTAATTTATATATCAATATTCCTTTTTGTCCAACTAGATGCGAATATTGTTCCTATCCCACTATAATAGGTCCCAACCACCATAAGAGCGAGTATATTTCGTATTTAATAAAAGAAATTAAGGAGATAAATCTACCTAAAAAGTTAGATACTATTTATATAGGTGGTGGGACTCCTTCTTATATTAGCCATGAGGATTTAAAAAAAATTTTAATTGCCATAAATAGTAAGTTTACCTATAAAGAATTTACCTTTGAGGCAGGTCGTGAAGATACACTCGATAAGGAAAAATTAGAAATCCTAAAGGTAAATGGAGTGGATAGGATATCACTAAACCCCCAAACCTTTAATGAAAAAATAATAAAATCTGTGGGCAGGCTACAAAATATGGACCATTTTTTAAAAATGTATAAGTTGGCTCAAGAATTAGGTTTTATAATCAATATGGATTTCATAGTAGGTTTGGTAGGAGAAACTAGCAAAGACTTTATAAAAAACTTTGATACTCTAGAAAAATTATCTCCCGATAATATAACCTTCCATGCCCTTGCTACTAAATCTGGTAGCAAGTATAAGGAAAAAAATAAAAAGGGATCCATAGAAGATGCCCTTGCCATAAGTGAAGCTATAAAAACATTTACAAAAGGAAATTCTTATAATCCATATTACCTCTACCGCCAAAAAAATATTATCAGCAACCTAGAAAATATTGGCTATCAAAAAAGAAATACTGCCCAAAGATATAATATTATTATCAATGAAGAGATTGAAAATGTTATAGGCTTGGGTATGAATGCTAATAGCAAGCTTATGGATGGCAAAAAGTATAGGAACGACCGTAATTTACGTGATTATTATTATAATATAAATGAAAGTATAGAAGCTAAAAATAAGCTGATTAATGAGTATAATAAATAAAAAAGGAGGCTTTTATTATGGAAATTAAAGATTTAAAACCTGAACTAGTTTGGAAATTCTTTAGCGAATTAAGTGAAATTCCAAGGGGTTCTGGAGATGAGCAAGCTGTTTCTGATTATTTAGTAAATTTTGCCAAAGAAAGAAACCTAGAAGTACGCCAAGATGAAGCTTTAAACGTAGTCTTTAAAAAAGATGCGACAGAAGGTTATGAAGATAAACCAACTATCGCTCTCCAAGGCCACATGGATATGGTTTGTGTAAAAGAAGATGACTCTGACCATGACTTTAGCAAAGACCCTATAAAATTATTAATTGAAGATGGCTGGGTAACAGCTGATGGTACAACTTTAGGTGCTGATGATGGTATGGGAGTTGCTTACATTTTAGCAATCTTTGATGATGAAGATGTAGTTCACGGCCCACTTGAAGCAATTATTACAACTGGTGAAGAAGTTTCAATGATTGGTGCAAATGAACTTGATACTTCAGATATCAAAGCAGATTATTTAATCAATATCGATACAGAAGATGATGGTATCCTTACAATCGGCTGTGCTGGTGGTTGTGATTTAGAAATCAGCTTTAAAAAAGAAAAAGAAGCTAGCCAAGGCGAGTTTTTAAAACTTGATCTTAGAGGTTTTGAAGGTGGCCACTCTGGTATGGAAATTGATAGGGGACGTTTAAACACAATAAAAACTGTTGGCAGACTTTTAGCTGGTATTGATGGAGTACAAATTGCCTCAATCAATGGTGGTGTAAAAAGAAATGCTATCGCATCAACAGCCCAAGTTACTTTTGCAGTAGCTGATAAAAAAGCGGCAAAAGAAGAATTAGAACAAAGAATTGCTGATATCTTAAACGAATCAAAAGACACAGATCCAAATGGAAAAATTACCCTTGAAGATGCAAGTTTTGATGGGGAAGTACTAACAAAAGAACTTTCAGAAAATATTATAAATACCCTTTATACCCTACCTGATGGATTAATTAAAAAACATGAGGGCGAAATTATTTCTTCTTCAAACCTAGGTATCCTAGAAGAAGACGAAGATGAAGTGAGAATAGTATCTATGATTAGATCACAAATTGACTCTGCTAAATTTAATAGAGCAGCAATTTCTAAAAAAATTGCCGAACAATTTGGTGCTCACTGCGAGGTAAACAATCCTTACACAGGCTGGCAAAGAGAAGAAACAAAATTAATAAACATTGCCAATGACATTTGGAAAGAGCAAACTGGATCAGAAATGACAGTGGAAACAACCCACGGTGGTCTAGAATGTGGTCTATTTAAAGGTGTTTTACCAGAAGTAGAAATGATTTCATTTGGTCCAACTATAGAAGGCGCTCACTCACCAAGCGAGAGAGTAAATATAGAATCAGTAGAGAAAAACTACAATTTCTTAATAGAACTATTAAAAAGAGCCTAATTAAAACTCCACCCGTGCTAGGGTGGTTTTTTTATGCTCATAATCATTTAGAACTGATAAAAAATTAACGGAAAATGTTTGCATTTTCATTAATTATATTGTAATATAATTACATAAGAAAAAACCTAAAAAAGGAGGTACTATGTACGAGCAAAAAGTTATACTAACTAATGAAATTGGCTTGCATGCTAGACCTGCATCAATTTTTATAAGAGCAGCGGTGAAATTTCCATGTGATATCACAGTTGAAAGAAACGGAAGAAGTTATAATGCCAAGTCAATTATGTCAGTTCTTAGCATGAGTGCTTCTAATGGTGATGAGTTAACTTTAAAAGCTAGCGGAGATAATGAGGAAGAAGCAGTAAAAACTTTAGTTGAGGTTATAGAAAATCAAATAAATAACTAATAAAAATATTCACGAGCCTAGGCTCGTTTTTTTATTATCTAAATAAAGGTACAATGTGTAAAGGATTATAATTGATAATTCCTAGTAAAGTAGTATATTTTAAATGAAATTTACTACTAAATTTATAAAGAAGAGGTACAAATGTCTGAGTTATTAAAAATTGAAAATCTCCATGTATCAGTTGAAGATACAGAGATTTTAAAAGGTATAGATCTAACAGTAAATAAAGGTGAAGTCCATGTTGTAATGGGATCAAACGGTTCCGGTAAATCAACTCTTATGAATACAATCATGGCAAATCCTGTTTATGAAGTATCAGAAGGAAAAATTTATTTTGAAGGCGATGATATAACAGAAGAATCTGTAGATAAAAGAGCTCGCCGTGGAATCTTTATGAGTTTCCAACATCCTGATGAAATTCCAGGAGTAAAATTAAATGATTTCCTAAGAATATCTGAAGAACAAATTACAGGTGAAAAACCACAAATGCTAGCATTTTCTAAAAAATTATCCAAAGAAATGGATAGCCTAAACTTAGCTGATGAATATACTGGTAGATATGTAAATGTTGGTTTTTCAGGTGGTGAACGTAAAAAATCTGAGATTTTACAAATGAAAATGCTTAAGCCAAAGCTTGCTATGCTAGATGAAACAGATTCAGGTCTTGACGTTGATGCTGTAAGAATAGTAAGTAAGGGAATTGAAGATTATTTATCAGAAGATAATGCAGTAATTATCATCACTCACCACAGAGAACTTTTAGCAAATATAAAAGCCGACTACGTTCATGTCATAAAAGATGGTAAAATTGCCCACGAAGGTGATGCAAGCCTAATGGATGAAATCGTAGAACGCGGATACGAATGGGTGTAGACTATGCCAAGTAACAATATAGAAGAAAAATTAAAAGAACTTGATCGTGGGTTTTACGATTTTATAGATGAATTTACCTACGATAAGATCACAGAAAAAGGTATCAATGCTGATATTGTAAATGAAATCTCTCGTGAAAAAGGCGAACCAGATTGGATGAGAATTAGAAGATTAAAATCTCTAGAGCTATTTAACCAAATGGAAAATCCTAACTGGGGACCAGACTTATCAGAGTTAGATGTAAATGATATAACAGCTTATGTAAAACCAAAAACAGATAAAAAATCAAACTGGGAAGCCCTTCCTGAAGAAATCAAAGCAACCTTTGATAGACTAGGTATCCCACAAGCTGAGCAAGAATCTCTAGCAGGTGTAGGTGCCCAATACGATAGTGAGGAAGTATATTTCTCAATCCAAAAACACTTGGAAGATCAAGGTGTAATTTTTATGGACTTTGCAACAGCCCTAAAAGAACACGAAGACCTTGTTAAAGAATACTTCCAAAGAGCAATCCCACCAACACTTCATAAATATGCAGCCCTACACGGTGCAGTATGGTCAGGTGGATCTTTAATCTATGTTCCAGAAGGGGTAAAGGTAGATATACCACTTCAATCATACTATAGATTAAATGCTCCGGGAGCTGGACAATTTGAACACACAATGATTATTGCAGAAGATAATGCAAAAGTTCACTTTATAGAAGGTTGTTCAGCACCTAGATATAACGTGGTTAACCTGCACGCAGGTTCTGTAGAAATCTTTGTTGGAAAAAATGCAGAAGTAAGATTTTCAACAATTGAAAACTGGTCAAGAAACATGTATAACCTAAATACTAAACGTGCCATTGTAGATGAGGGTGGAAAGGTAATTTGGGTATCAGGTTCCTTTGGATCAAAAGTATCTATGCTATACCCAACATCAGTATTAGCTGGTGAAGGTGCAAGCGCAGAATACACAGGAATTACCTTTGCAGCTGATGGTCAATATATTGACAATGGTTGCTCAATGATTCACCTTGCTCCAAACACATACTCAACAGCCCTTACAAAATCAATCACAGCTGGAACTGGAAAATCAATGACTAGATCTCTAGTTCAAATGAAGAAAAATGCCAAAGGCAGCCGTTCAACAGTAGACTGTGAAAACCTAATGTTAGGTGACAATGCTCAGTCAGATACGATTCCAGTGTTAGATATTAGAAATGATGATGTTGACTGTGGCCACGAGGCAAAAATTGGATCTTTAGATCAATCACAAATATTTTATCTAATGAGCCGTGGTATCCCAGAAGATGAAGCAAAATCAATGATTGTTCGTGGATTTGCAGAACCAGTTAGCCGCGAGCTACCACTAGAATATGCAGTTGAAATGAACCACCTAATAGATATGGAACTAGAAGGAGCAAACGGTTAATGAGTAGACTAAATGAAATGAGAATGTATACTTGGAATTCCCAAGGTCTAAACTACGTTGATTCCAATGTTAGCCTAAGTGAAAAACAAGCATACTTTAAAGATAGTGAAGGCCAAGCCATAAAAGAATTAAATGATGCATTTAAGACTTACGAATACGGTCTTTCAGATGAAACTAAAAACGAAAACCAAGAATTTAGAAACTTTAGCATCTACCGTGATGTAGACGGCAAAAAAGATTTTGAATCCATTGAGCTAAAACTTGACGATGAAAATAATATCCTAGTAGCAGGCATTGATATCAATGCTCGTGAAAATTCTGAATCTTCATTTTTAGTATCAGCCCTAGGTGAGGGTGAAAATTTATATTTAAACTCACAAATTAGGGTAAATGTAGAAAAGAATGCTAAGGTAAAATTAGTTGTAGTTACAAACTTTGGTGAAAACTCAACTAACTTACAAGCTATAACAACAATTTTAGGTGAAGATGCCCTTTTAGATATTTCATACATTGAAATTGGAGCTGATTATTCAATAGTAAATGTAAAAAATATTCTAAAAGGAGATAGGGCTCAGGTTATCGAAGATGGAATCTACTTTAAAGAAAAAGACCAGTTCCTAGATATCCTAGCCAACAACGACCACTACGGAAATAACACTGATTCAGATGCCATGTTTAATGGTGCACTAAAAGATAATGCTCATAAAAACTGGAAGGGTGTTGTTGATTTAAAACACGGTTGCTTTGAAGCAGACGGTAAAATTGGGGATTACTCAATGATGTTTTCTGACAATGTAAAAAATAAAACTGCGCCAATCCTTCTTTGTGCAGAAAAAGAAGTAGCAGGAAACCACGCAGCAAGTGTAGGTAGATTAAATAAAGACATGTTATTTTACATCATGAGCCGTGGGTTTGATAAAAAACAAGCCGAATCAATGATGCTAGAAGCAACATTTTCAAAAGCCCTTGATAAAATTGAAGATGAGTCTTTAAGAGATGAACTAAAACAAAGAGTTCGTCAAATGAATACAAGGAATTAAAATGGATATACAAAAAATCAGAGCTGATTTCCCTTACCTAGATAGCAAAAATCTAGGTAAGGAGATCATTTATTTAGACACAGCAGCAACAAGTCAAAAACCAAAACAGGTTCTTGAAGCTGTTGATAAATACTATAAATACCAAAATGCTAATCCTCACAGAGGAGCCCACTATTTAAGTTATGTGGCAACCGAGGCTTACGAAAATTCTCGTGATTATATTAAAGAATACATAGGAGCAGCTCATCGTGAAGAAGTAATCTTTACAAGAAATGCTACAGAAGCACTTAACCTAATTGCTTACTCCTATGCTTTGGATAACTTAAAAGCTAGTGATGAGATTTTAATTACAATCCTAGAGCACCATGCAAACATAGTTCCTTGGCAAATGGTGGCAAAAAAAACTGGGGCTAAACTAGTTTATGCCTACCTAAATGATGACTACTCCCTAGACTATGATGATTTAAAATCAAAAATAAATGAAAATACAAAGATAGTTTCATTTACTGGAGCTTCAAATGTAAATAGTGAAATCATAGATGTCAAAAAAATTACAGGATGGGCTCATGAAGTTGGAGCGATTGCCATTGTTGATGGTGCCCAATTAATCCCTCACTTAAAAACAGATGTAGCTGACCTTGATTGTGATTTTTTAGTATTTTCTGGCCACAAACTTCTTGCACCAATGGGTACTGGAGTTTTATATGGTAAAAAGGAAATACTAGAAGATATGGTTCCATTTAATACTGGTGGGGACATGATAGAATATGTTTACGAACAAGAAGCAACCTTTGCAGAGCTTCCTTATAAGTTTGAAGCAGGAACTCAAGATGTTGGTGGAGTAGTAGGACTTGCTGAAGCAATAAAATATATGGAAAATATTGGTGTAGATGAGATTTATGAATACGAATCAGACCTTGCTCGCTACGCCTATAACTTGATAAAAGATATTCCAAATATTAAAATATTCTACCCGGAAAATGCAAAAACTGGAGCGGTTGTATCATTTACCTTTGAAGATATCCACCCACACGATATTGCATCCATTCTTGACAGTAAGGGAGTTGCAGTAAGAAGCGGTCACCACTGCGCTATGCCCCTTCACAAATATTTGGGAGTAAGTGCAACAGCTAGAGCAAGCTTTGCTTTTTATAATACCAAACAAGAAGCAGAAATATTTGCAAAAGAACTATTAAATGTTAGAAAGGTAATGGGTCTATAAGATGAATATGGAAGAAATTTATAGCCAAATAATCCTAGATCATTCTAGAAACCAAGCCAACAAACACGAACTAGCAGATGCTGATATTAAAGAACCAGGCCACAACCCATCTTGTGGAGATGAAATAGTCTTAGAACTAAAAACAGATGGAGACAAAATCGTGGATGCAGCATTTACAGGAGATGGATGTGCTATTAGCCAAGCAGCTACAAGTGTAATGTGTGATAGCATTATTGGCAAAAGTAAAGAAGAAGCCAAAGAACTAGCTGATATCTACATTAGGATGATAAAACGTGAAGATGTACCGGATGAAGAGCTGGATAAGCTTGGCGATGCAGTAGCTTTTATCAACATCCAAAACATGCCACAAAGAGTAAAATGCGCTCTACTTTCTTGGAAAACCCTAGATCAAGTTATTTAAAATGAATAAAAATAACTTAGAACAATTGGAGTTTTTAACCAGTGCTGTAACCGCAGGACTTTTAGTGATTTTAACTATTTTACAATATCAAAAAAATCGTCCATTTTGGTGGTTGATACTAATAGTATCAATCCTAATGGCGGCAAATGCTTACACTAAATATAAAAATATAAATAAAATTTAGAGCTTGAGACCATAATAGGTTTCAAGCTTTTTTAGTACATAAATAATTTATATATATATTCGTTTTAAATATTGATAAAAATTAGACTAAATTCTTAGTCTTCTTAGCAAAATAAATAAAAAATATTGGAAATCGTTTTTAGTTATGCTATACTATATATAGGCATTAGCCAATCAAAATATTAAAAGAAGTGGTAATATTAGTAGATTTTGGACTTATTTTCTAAGCATATGCGGGAGGCTAGATATACTATTAAGGCCCTAAGAGTACATACTAAATAAGCCTAATAATTTATTTAGTATCTTAGTAAATGATTGGAAAATTAGTTTAAATCTCTAAAGAGTTGGTTTATGCCGGGTCAAAATGTTTGTGTACCTGGGAAATATTTTTACTATTGGGTAAGAATTTATATGGCATAGATAAATATTTATCTAACATTAAATTTTAACACAAGAAAAATAATGATGTTTTTCATGGCATTTGGAGGTAATTAACTTAATGGATATTACAAAGTACTCGCAGGCAGCAGTTGATGTTATAAATCACGCAAATAAGATTGCAATAAGATATGCAAATACAGAAGTAACAGACTTACACTTACTTTATGCAATTTTGCAAAATCCTAACAATCAAATAGAAGAGTTTTTAAAAGAATCATCAGTTAATTTCCAACAATTAAAAGATGACGTGGAAAATGCCCTAACTAGGATAAGAAGTGCTAAGGGTGTTACAAAACTTTATGTAAGTAGGTCTTATCAAAAAGTTTTACTAGTAGCAGAAGAATTGTCTCGTAATTTATTTGAAGAAAAAATAAAACTTGATCATATTTTTCTAGCTTTACTAAAAGAAACAGAAACTACAAGCTCAAAGATTCTAGGCCAACACGAGGTCAACTATGATGATTTTATGCAATTTGTATCTAGGAAATTTAACGAGCAATTCCTAAATGGTGTTGCAAAAGAAACTATAGCAAGCCTTGAAAAATATGGACGAAATCTTACAAAAGAAGCTATCGAGGGTAAGCTTGACCCAGTTATTGGTAGGGAAGAGGAAACTCGTAGTTCTATCCGCGTTTTATCTCGTAGGATAAAAAATAACCCAATCCTTATTGGGGAGGCTGGAGTTGGTAAGACTGCAATTGTAGAAGGAATTGTCCAAAGGATTGTCAAAGGTGATGTGCCTGACAATTTAAAAAATAGGATAGTTTTCTCCCTAGATATGACATCTCTTGTAGCAGGTACAAAATTTAGGGGAGATTTTGAGGATAGGCTTAAAAAAATCCTTGAAACTGTTAGGGATTCAGATGGAAAGATAATCCTATTTATCGATGAGATTCATAATATCATAGGTGCCGGAAATACATCTGGAACTATGGATACAGCAAATATCTTAAAACCAATGCTTGCCCGTGGTGAAATTTTTATAATAGGTGCAACCACAACCGAAGAATACAAAAAGTATATCGAACAAGATGGGGCCTTAGACAGAAGATTTCAAAAAATCATGGTAGCAGAACCAAGCATTGAGACATCAATTGCTATCCTTAGGGGTGTAAAGGCAAAATATGAAAAACACCATATGGTAAAAATATCAGATACTGCCCTAGTAGATGCAGTAAAACTTTCAAAAAGATTTTTATCTTATAGAAAATTACCTGATGTTGCCATAGATGTTATCGATGAAGCTAGTGCATTAACGCGAATGACCAAAGATCAGAAACCAGTTGAAATTGACAACATAAACCGCGCATTAATCCAGCTTGAAATGGAAAAAATTGCCTTAGAAGACCAAACAGATAATCTATCCAAGGATAGAATCCTAGATAAGGAAAAAGAAATAGAGGATTTAAAAAAGACTCTAGAAGAAAAGACCCAGTTATATAACAAAGAAAAAGAAAGACAAGAGCAAATCTTACTATACGAAAAGGAACTTGAAAGTATTTTAAGTGATATCGAAAGGGCTCAAAATGAGCATAATATCGATGAACTAGACGAAAAAATGAAGTCTAAAAAATTGGTAGAAGAAAAACTTAAAAAACTGACTGATAAGGATGCTTATTACCCATTATCAACTAGTGTAACAAGTTCTGAAGTAAAAGAGATAGTTTCCAAATTATCTGGCATGCCAAAGGTAAAACTGCAGCTAAATAAAATCGAGAACCTAGATGATATCAGGCAAAAGATGAAAGGTGAGTTTGTAGGTAATGATTATATGATTGATAAAATCATAGATACTTACTTAATCTCTGAAGGTGGCTTATTTAATAGGAGCAAACCTATCGGAAGTTTCCTAATTGGCGGATCAGGCGCAGGTAAAAGTTATATAGCAGAGCTAACTTCAAAATATTTATTTGATGGAGATACTAGCTTACTAAGATTTGACATGGGTGAATTTACCGAAAAATCATCAGTAACCAAACTTATAGGAGCTCCTCCAGGATATGTTGGCTATGAAGTAGGTGGAGTGCTTACTGAAGCTATAAGAACAAAACCATATAGCGTTGTAGTATTTAACAATATCGAAAAAGCAAATATTGAAATCCAAAGCTTAATATCACAAATCTTAAGTGAAGGTAAGCTAAAGGATAATAAAGGACGCAGTATTGATTTAAAAAATACTATGATTTTCTTAACCACTTCTGAAAATATTAAAGAAAATAATTTAGAAAGCGATATCTCGGGTATAAGTAATGTAGTGGATTATGTTTTTTATCTAAACGACCTAGAAAAAGATTCTATCGATAAACTAATAACTATCAACTTAGATAAGTTAGAAGAAGATTTAGAAGATAACCGTATCGAGTTAGTTTATGATGATAGTTTTATAAAAAATCTATCAGCTTATGCTATAAAAATGGATATGGATATTAGAGATATCAAAAGATTTATCGAACAAGAAATTTATCTAGAGATCAGTAAGGAAATTTTAGCAACGAAGTCAGATAATCCATTGCAAATAAACCTAAAATTTGAAGATGAAAAACTAAATCTGACAGCAAAAGAAAAAAATTGGAGGTAAAAATGGCTTTTCAAGTACCAGAATATGTTAGTCCAAACTTTTCAGATGAAAAGTATCAAAATGCTCAGGATGTAAAACTAGGTAAAGTTGAAAAAGACGGTGTAGCACCAGATGAATTTTATCTAACAACTTACATGCCAACTTATTACAAAGTAAATGGCGAATGGGTATTACCAGATCACACATCAATTAACTGTGTAGCAGTTGTTGAAAATAATGATGTAGTAATCAAAGAAATCAGAGACATAAAAGAAGGTGAACAAGTAGTACTTAGAGGCGATGATGAAGCTGAAAGTGGAATCGTTGTTAATGCTGATGGTTTCCCAGAAGAAGTTTACTCAAGACCTGGAAAATCAGTAGAAACATCTTTCTCATACGATTATGATAAATTATTTGACCTAATGGAACATGAACGTGATAGCGAAGATGGATACATAGTTTGGGTTCTAGGACCAAGTGTTGTATTTGACTATGATACAAGAAACGCTTTAAACAAACTTGCAGAAAATGGATACATCAACTGCTTACTAGCAGGAAATGCTATGTGTACTCACGACCTTGAAGGTGGATTCCTACAAACAGCACTAGGACAAAATATCTACACTCAAGTAAACCAACCAATGGGTCACTACAACCACTTAGACTTACTTAACGAAGTAAGAGATGCTGGATCTATCAAAGAATTCATCGCAGGTGGAAATGTAAAAGATGGTATCATCAAAACACTTTCTGATATGGATGTTCCATTTGTACTATCAGGATCAATCAGAGATGACGGTCCACTTCCAGAAGTACACGGAGATACAGATGATGCTTTAAACGCTACTAAAAAAGAACTTGACAAAGCAACATTAGTTATCTGTATTGCTACAATGCTTCACAGTGTATCAGTTGCAAACTTAGCTTCAAGTTACAAAAAAAGAGCAGACGGAACAGTTTCACCAGTATACTTATACTCAATAGACGTTACAGAAAACGTAGTACACAAAGTAGGTGCAGCTAGAGAATACATGGGATTTGTACCAATGGTAACAAACGTACAAGACTTTGTAGTTAACTGTGAAAAAGCATTAGTTTCTCCAGCTCAAGGAGTACTTTCTGAAGATATGGAAATACCAGCAACTGAAAATGTACAAATAACAGGCCACAAAGAACAAAGCAAGGAGGAATTATAAGATGAAATTTGAAATGCCAAAATATCATCACCCTGATTTTGATCAAGATTTCTTGAAAAATGCCCCAAATGTTAAACTTGAAGAAGTAACAGAAGAAGGTATCAGCCCACGCCACTACCACGCACTTTCTGTTTTCCCAGAATACTTCAAAGTTAATGACAAATGGGTACTTGCAACAGAATCTAGAATGGATACTGTTTGTGTAGTAAATGATACTCCAGGTGAAGAAAGTGTTGATATCGTTGAATTTAGAAATCTAAAAGTAGGCGATAAAGTAGCAATCGGACGTACAGAAGATGCTTCAGAAGGTATCTATGTATGGACACAAGGTTTCCTAGCAGAAGGTAGCGAAAAAGATACATTTGCTTTCCGTTCAGGACGTTCAAGAGAAACAGCTTTCTCAATGGACTATGATAACCTATATGAAGTATTAAAATATGAAAAAGAAAACAATGGCTATGTAACAATAGTTGTTGGATCTGCTATTGCTCTTGATAGAGATGCTAGAGCTGCTCTTCAAAGATTAGTAGAAAATGGATACATTAACGCTATCTTCTGTGGTACAGAAACAGCAGCATTTGACCTTGAACGTGGATTATATGGTACATCTTGGGGACAAGAACACTTTGAAAAAGAACAAAACTCAACAAGAAACCTATATGAAACAATAAACCTAGCACGTAAATACGGTTCAACAAAAGCATTAGTAGAATCAGGACAAGTTAAAGATGGTTTCATCAAAGCTTGTGTTGAAAATGATGTTGACTTTGTAATCGCAGGAACAATCCGTGATAGATTTGGTCTACCAGAAACTATCAACAACGTTTACGAAGCACAAGATGCTATGAGAGCTCACTCAAGAAAAACATCTACAATCATCATGCTTTCAGCAATTCTATTTACAATTGCTACAGGTAACATGACTCCATCATACAACGAATTTGATGGTGAAATCAGACCAGTTTACATGTACACAGTAGATATCCAAGAATTCGCTGTAAACAAACTTTCAGACAGGGGTACTGTAACAGCAGTTACAATGGTAACAAACACCCAAGACTTTATTAGAAACGTAGATAGAGCTTTAAATAACTAATAAGTTTATATAGCTTTAAAAGCAGGGCTTATGCCCTAATTATAAAGAGATAAAGATTAATAATTTTTATCCAAATATGATTCGCATTAATAGGCTGATTTTTACACTTAGATTTGTAGAATCAGCCTTTTTTGCTTATCATATACTTTCTTTTAAAAAATATTTTATATTAGAATATTATAAAATTTACTAGTTAGAGTTTTTTTTCAAACTGTGATACAATAATATTGTAAACCGTCAATAATGCTACAAATTTATTTATATTTGTAGTTTTACTTATAGAAAGGATTTTTTTATGGAAAGTACAGTAACAAGCATTAGTGCAGAAAAGAAAGAAAAGCTTGATAGCATAATAAAAGATTTGCTAAAAGAAAAATTTGTTTTAGCATTCTCAGGTGGTGTAGATAGTACTCTTATTTTAAAACTTGCATCAGAACTTAGAGAAAATAAAGATGATGTAGTTGCCATGACCTTTGTAACAGAATTTTCTCCAAAAGATGAGCTAGATGAATGTGTTAGACTAGCAGAAGAAATGGATGTAGAGCTAACAGTTGCAAATGTAAGTATTATGGATAATGAGAAACTACTTAATAACGTAAACTATAGATGCTACCACTGCAAGGGCGGACTTTTTGAAAACTGCTTTAACCTAAAAGATGAACTTGGCTATGGCTATGTAGTTGATGGAACAAATCTAAATGACTACCAAGTATTTAGACCAGGTATCAAGGCTTTAAAAGATTTAGGAGCAAGATCTCCACTTTATGAAGCAGGGCTTAGTAAAGCAGAAGTACGTGCTTATTCCAAAGAACTAGGCATAGAAACTCACAAAAAACCATCAAAACCATGTATGGCTACAAGATTCCCATACAATACAAGAATTGATATTGATAAATTCCCAATGATTGAAGAAGCTGAAAACTATTTAGAAAGCTTAGGTTTTGCGGTAAATAGAGTAAGAATCTACGGAGATAATACAAGAATCGAAGTTGAAAAAGATAAACTAGGCCAAGTATTTGAACACTCAGAAGAAATAGTTAAAAAATTCAAAGACCTAGGTTTCAAATACGTAAATATCGACCTAGAAGGCTACAGATCTGGTTCTATGGATGAAGTTGTAGATGATAATTTAAAAACAGAAGTAAATCCATGGTTAGCTAATGAACAATAAAGAATTTTTAGAAAAAATAAAAAACAATGAAATATCTATAAATGAAGGTCTAGATTATCTAAAAGATTTTAATTACAAGGACCTAGACTTTGCAAAATTAGATTTTCAAAGAAAAGAGCGCCGCGGTTTTGGCGAGACAATATTCTGTGAGGGCAAGGAGGACTTTGCCCTTGCAGAAATTTATAAGTCTTTTAGTGAACGCAAAGAATCAGTAATAGGAACTAGAGCAACTCCTAGCCAATATGAAAAAGTCTTAGAGCTAGTGCCAGAAGCTATATATGATCAAACATCTAGGATAATTTCCCTAGTTTATGAACAAACTCCAAAAATAGGTAATATTGCAATTTGTACCGGAGGAACTGCAGACCTTAAGGTTGCAGAAGAAGCGAGGATAACTGCTGAATTTTTTGGGGCAAAGGTTACCAAATTTTATGATGTTGGAGTATCAGGTCTTCATAGGCTAACATCAAAAATAGATGAAATATCAAAAGCAAATGTAATTATTGCAATTGCAGGTATGGAGGGAGCTTTACCTACAGTAATAGGTGGTTTAGTAAATAAACCTATAATTGCTGTGCCAACTTCTATTGGTTATGGAGCAAACTTTAATGGCTTATCAGCCCTACTTACCATGTTAAATACCTGCGCTGAAGGGGTAAACGTTGTAAATATTGATAATGGGTATAGTGCAGCCTATAATGCTTGTCAGATTAATAAACTAATTGAGGAGAAGTAAATGGATTTATACTTTGAAATGAACTCCGGTATAGCAGGGGATATGACAATTGCTGCCCTACTTGACTTAGGAGCTAGCAAGGAAAAATTAGTTAAAGCTATCGAGTCTTTAGGAATCGATGGTTATGAATTAGTTTTTGATAGAAAAATTAAAAATAATATAGATGCTAATAACTTCGATGTAATTTTAACAAATGAGGACCACCACCACGATCATGGACATGAAGGTGAAAAAGCGGAAAATGATAGTCATGATCATGAGCACAGCCACAATCATACCCATGAACACGTGGATGAAAATGGTAATACTTATACTCATTCTCATGGAGAAGATCATCATGGCCATAGACATTTAAAAGAAATTACGGAATTAATTAATAAGGCAGATATATCTGAAAAAGCTAAAAAAGATGCCCTAGGTATTTTTGATATTATCGCCGATGCAGAAGCCAAGGCTCACGGCATAGAAAAATCTGCAGTCCACTTTCACGAAGTTGGAGCAGTAGATTCTATAATTGACATTATAGGAACGGCTGTTTTGATAGATGATTTGGGGGCGGAAAATATTTACTTCTCAGACCTTAGTGAAGGCTATGGTTACCAATATTCATCTCACGGACAAATGCCTATACCAGTGCCAGCAGTAATTAATATCCTTGCAGGCTCAGACGTTACCTTAAAACTTTTAGATGAAGAAGGTGAACACGTAACTCCAACTGGGGCTGCCATTGTTAGATACTATGACAAAGGCGAAAAAATTGATAGTTTCAAAGTAAAAAATATAGGCCTTGGAGCAGGCAACAAAGACTTTGCCAAATATACCAATATCCTAAGAGTAATGGAAATTGAAACTAGTAAAAAAAAACATTAGAAATATTAGAAACTAACATAGACGATAGCACAGGCGAGGTTTTAGGTTTTATAGTAGATGAGTGTATGAAATACGCCCTAGATGTATTTTATACACCAATTTACATGAAAAAAAATAGGCCGGCCTATAAGCTATCAGTTATTTGCAATATAGAAAATGAAAAACTCATTGAAGATATTATCTTTAAACATACTACTAGTATAGGTATTAGAAAAATCCCTATAGAAAGAGACATTCTAGATCGCAAAAAAGAAATACTTACTTATGAGGGTAAAGACTATAAATATAAAATAGTAAGTCACCAAGGGGAAAGTTATGTCTATCCAGAATTTGAATCAGCCAAAGACTTAGCTTACCAAAAAAATATAGGAATAAAGACTGCCTTTGATTTACTAAAAATATTATATGATAAGGAAGGAAAATAGAGATGAAATATTTCAAAACTTTACTATTATCCATAGCTTTAATCTTAGCTGGCTGTACAAATAACCAAGAAGCTAAACCAGAAGAAACAAATGTAACAGAAGAGACAACAGAAGTTAAAACAACAGAAGATAATAAAGAAGAAAGTAAAGAAAATTCCAAACAAGTAGATGATGAAGAAAAAGTAGAATCTACTTCCCAAAAAGAAGGTTATCCAAAAACAGTTACTGACCTAGCTGGTAATGAAATTACTTTAGAAAAACCTTTAGATAAGGTAATCATCCAAGGGTCTAGTTCAGGTGGTCCATTTATGCCAATGATGTATATAGATAAGGAAAATTTCCTATCAAAAATTGCAGCTATGGATGATAGTGTAAAACTAGACCGTAATGACTTTTATACACGTCTAGAAAAAGAAATGCCTGAAATAGAGGATGTACCTCGTATTGCAAACTTTATGGATAACGATTTTTCCTATGAATCTATTCTAAACACAGATGCAGATGGAATTATTGCACCAATTGGTTTTAAAACTCAAATTGAAGCTATCCAGGAAAAAATTGATATCCCAGTTTTTTATGTAGACTACCATTCTCAAGAGTTTGATAAGCATATAGCTTCTACAAAACTTATAGCAGATGTAACAGGTCTTGATAAAAATCTTGATGAATTGATTGACTTTTATACAGCAAAAGTTAGTCCTATCATTGAGAAGAAATTTGAAGAAAGTGAAAAACCAAAAGTATACGTAGAACACGGATACGAAGGAGAAAAAGAATACGGCAACTCCTATGGCTCAAACAAGATGTGGGGCAAAATCGTAGAAGATTGCGGTGGACACAACATAGGTTCAGATGCCCTAGGAGCTGATGAAGCTATTCCACTTTCAAGTGAATTTGTTTTATCAGAAAATCCAGAAAAAATTATTTTAACAGGTTCTCAATGGGTAGAAAAACCTCATTCTATGAAAATGGGTTATGATACAACTCCTGATTGGGTAGAGGAAAAAATTGACCAATATAAAACTCGTCCAGGTTGGTCTGACCTAGATGCTATGAAAAATCATGAAATATATGTAATTAGCCAACAATTAGTACGTGACATGAGTGACTTTTATGCTTATGAGTACTTAGCAAAAACCTTCCACCCAGATGTATACGGTGATTTAGATCCTGATAAAGACTTAGAAGAGTTTTATGAAAAATTCATGCCAATTGATTTAGAAGGAACATGGTCTTATAAATATGAAGAGAAATAAGAAAATAATATTTTCTATAATTCTTTTATTAATAGCTAGTTTAATAGATTTATTTATTGGTGATAGTAAGATTGCCCTTTCTGATTTATCAAATTTAAGTGAAATACAAAGGACAATTTTATTTGATATTCGCCTGCCAGAAGTTCTTACTGCTAGTGTAGTAGGCTTATCTTTAGGTTTAGGTGGAGCTATTATGCAAACTATTTTAAATAATCCCTTGGCAGATCCTTTTACTCTAGGGATTTCATCAGCAGCAGGTTTTGGGGCAAGCTTATTTTTACTTTTGGGCTTATCCCTTTCCTATGTTGCCTTTGGATCTATTATATTTTCCCTAGTATCCATGGCTTTTGTATTTTATATATCAAAAAAGAAGGCTATGAATACTGAGGATATGATTTTAGCGGGTATTGCTGTAAAATTCTTTTTTGATTCACTAACATCACTTTTACAGTATTTGGCTACAGATGAGGCCCTAGCCTCAATAGTGTTTTGGCTATTTGGAAATGTTACAAAAACAACTATAAAAGAGATACTTATTATCGTGGTGTTTTTTGTAGTTATTTTATTTATGTCATTAAAGGATGCTTGGAAGCTAACGGCCATGCGTTTTGGAGAAGATAGGGCAAAGGCAATGGGAGTGGATACTAAAAAACTAAAGGTCAAAACTTTTATCTTAGTTTCAATCCTTGCTGCAATCTCTGTTTCCTATGTAGGAATAATAGGTTTTATAGGAATCCTTGCTCCACATTTTGCTAGACGCTTGGTTGGAGAAGATCAAAGGTATTATTTAATTTTATCAGCTATTATAGGAGGCATACTTTTAGTAATATCATCTATGGTTACTAAGCTAATAAAACCTGGAGTAGTAGTGCCTATAGGTATCATCTCATCATTAATAGGTTTGCCACTTATATTTATAATATTGTTTGGGGTCAAAAATGATTGATATTAAAAACCTTACTATAAATTATGATAAAAAAGTTATTGATAATATTAGCTTTGTAAGCGAACCTGGCAAGGTCCATGTCCTTATGGGGAGAAATGGAGCTGGTAAATCATCTATTCTAAATGCTATCAGTGGTTTAGTTAATTATGATGGAGATATAAAAACAGACGGTAAAATTTCCTACTTAAATCAAAATATAAATACAAAAGTAAATTTTACAGTTTTTGAAACCATCATCCTAGGTAAGGTAAAAAATCTTAACTTCAAAGTTAGCAAAGAAGATATAAAAGATACCTACGAAATAATGGACCTATTAGATTTAAGACAATTTGAAAACAAAAAAATAAATAAAATGAGCGGGGGAGAAGTACAAAAAGTACTCATAGCCCAAGCCCTTATAAGCAAACCAGATATTTTGTTATTAGATGAACCAGTAAGTGCCCTAGACTTACACAACCAGTATGAAATTTTGGCCATAATAAAAAAATTAACCAAAGATTTAAACCTAACTACCCTCATAACCCTCCACCAAATGGAACTTATAGAAAGATATGCTGATAATATTATTTTAATAAATGATAAAAAAATATATGCAAAAGGCGATAAATACACAATATTTACTGAAAAAATGTTTGATGAAGTTTATAACATAGATGCAAAAATTAATAAAGTAGATAATAATTTGTTATTTTTATTTAATATTAATTCTAATTTAGGGTAAATATATAAATAGGAAAAGCTAAAACGAAATAAGTGATATATTTTAGCTATATCACTAAGGAGGAAATATGACAGAAAAGAAAAAACGTGATAGTAGCACGATGGCTAAACTGGGCTTACTAATCACAGCAATCCTTTGGGGTTCATCCCTAACAGTGGTAAAGGGTGCAGCAGATACCTTTAACCCAAACTTTATTTTGATGGTAAGATTTGCTTTATCAGCAATCATACTAGCAATTATTTTTAACAAAAAAGTTAGAAAAGCGACAAAAGATGATTTAAAATCTGGATTTATAGTAGGATTTTTCTTATTTATAGCTTACTCATCACAAACTTTAGGTGTTACATACGCAGATCCAGGTAGAAGTGCTTTCTTATCAGCATCCTATTGTGTAATAGTACCATTCTTATCATGGGCAATTACTAAACATAGACCAGATAAATACAACATATGGGCAGCAATTATCGCAATTATAGGTATTTATCTTATCTCAAAATCTGGTGTTGAAAAAGGAACTTCAATCTTTAATGCTAGTAGAGAAATGATGTTAGGTGATGGCCTTGCTTTACTAAGTGGTTTCTTATTTGCAGCACACATAGTTGCAGTAAACCAATTTACTAAAGGTAAAGACCCAATTTTAATGACTATCTTCCAATTTACATCAGCAGCAATTCTTTCTGCTATCGTTACATTAATATTTGAAGATAACTCAAACATGGTAGTTAATTCATCAAGACCAATCTTTGAATTACTATACTTAGCTATATTCTGTACAACAGTAGCATTACTATTACAAAATATAGGACAAAAATATACCGACGAATCATCAGCAGCAATTATTCTTGGATTTGAATCAGTATTTGGTATTCTAATCCCAGTTATGCTAGGAATTGAAAGTTTAACAGCAATGTCAGTTGTAGGATTCGTGCTTATGTTCGCTGCAATAATGATATCAGAAACAAAACTATCATTCTTGCATAAGGATAAGGCTCAACCAACAGCCTAGTAAATTTACCCCAAAATTTTAAAAATTTTGGGGTTTTTATTTTAAGGAGATAAGATGAAAGATGACAATATAGATATTAGGGGCATAAAACTAACTAAAGGCCAAGCTATGGCCATAGTAAGATTTATTATAATTATAGGAGTAGCTATATTTTACAATTACCCACCTGAAACTATTAGGGAGGATAATCTTATAACCTACTCCAATTCGCCATTTTTATATGGTTTTCATACAATGTGTATTTTTTTAATAATTACTCAAGTTATAAAAATTTTTGAAGATTTAATCTATAATAACGAAAAAGTCTCTAAGTAAAGCTTAGGGACTTTTTTTGTTTATTTTATAAAATAGATTGACAATAATTGTCTAGGATGTTATTATAAATGCGATTAAAACGTTTTAATGAGGGTAGTATGGCAAATATAAAAGATGTAGCAAACCTAGCAGGTGTTTCTATTACAACTGTTTCTATGGTTTTAAATAATACTGAAAATAAAATATCAGATGCTACCAGGAAAAAGGTAATTGATGCTGCAAAAAAGCTAAATTACAATCCAAATAGCTATGCCAAGGCCTTAGCTAGCAAAAAAAGTAATATAATTATGGCCATAATACCAGATATAAATAATCCATTTTTTTCTGAGCTCGCTAAAGAGCTAACTGGTTTTGCTCAAGAGTATTCGTATTTTTTATATATCCACAATACAAACAATAAAAAAATAAAAAAACAAGAATTTGAAAGTCTTATTGCCAGCAATTTTTTTGCAGCAACCCTTGTTGTTGATAGAAATGTAAAGGGCTTAGATGAGGATCTGATAAAGAAACATAACATAATTTTCTTGGATGAGGTTGATTTTAATGGGAGAAGTACACAAATAGTGACTGGTAACAACGAAATGGGTGGATACATGGCTATGGAATATTTAATCAAAAGAGGTTTTAGAGATATAGGCCTTCTAATAGGTCCAAGGTCAACTGCAAATTCTTCCAGAAGACTTTCTGGAGCTATAAAAGCTGCCATGAATTATGACATATACATAGATCAAAAAAATATTATCCACGGAGACTATACTTACGAAGAAGGCTATAAGGCTGGTAAATTTTTTAAGCAAAGAAATGTAGATGCAATCTTTTCCTTTGCTGATATGTCTTCTTACGGACTTATAAATTATTTTGCTAAAAATAATATAAGAATCCCTTATGATATTTCTCTAATAAGCTATGATAATTTATTTTTAAATAAGATAATCCCACCAAGGCTTACATCAGTGGATCAAAACCTAAAAGAAATAGCAGCAGCAGCTATAAAAATGGCTGATGCTTTTATAAAGAAAGGCATCGTCCAAGAAAAAATACTGGTGAAACCAAAAATAGTAGAAGGAGAAAGTGTAGGTTTTAAAAATGAAAATAATTAATTTTGGCTCTTTAAATATAGATATTTTCTTTAGGGTAAATCATATAGTAAGACCTGGAGAAACTATTAGTGCCCAAAGCATCGAGAAAAGAGCAGGGGGCAAGGGACTTAATCAATCAATAGCCCTTGCAAAAACTTTTGATAAAGTCTACCATGCAGGAAGTATTGGTATGGATGGATCTTTTTTAAAAGAATATTTATCTGGCGAAGGCATAGATACAAGCTACATAAGACAATCAGCAACTGCTACAGGTAATGCTATTATTCAAGTAGATGATATGGGCGAAAACTCCATAGTTTTATATAAGGGTGCCAATTTTGATAATGACAAGGACTTTATAGATGAAGTTTTAGCAGATTTTGATAAGGATGATATCCTAGTCTTACAAAATGAAATAAACAATATGGCTTACATAATAGATAAGGCTCACCAAAAGGGAATGAAAATAGTCCTAAACCCATCACCTATTACAGATAAGGTAAAAGACTTTGACTTTAATAAGGTAGATTTACTTTTAGTAAATGAAACTGAAGCGTGCGCTATATCTGAATGTGAAGATATAGAAAAAATCATTGTCTATTTTAGGGAAAATTATGAAAATTTAAAGGTAGTAATAACCCTAGGTAGTCGCGGGTCAATTTTTGTAGATAAGGATAATGAAATTAGCCAAGAAGCCTACAAGGTAGAAGCAGTTGATAGCACAGGGGCAGGAGATACTTTTACAGGATTTTTTGTAGCAGAGTTTTATAAAAATACAGAAGTTAAAAAATGCCTAGAACTTGCAACTAAGGCCTCAGCCCTATCTGTTATGAAAAAAGGAGCGAGTATATCTATCCCATCCTTAGAAGAAGTAGAAAAATTTAAGGGAGAAAACTAATGAAAGAACATGGAATATTAAATAGCGAGATATCAAAAAGATTATCAGACCTAGGCCATACAGACTTAATTGCTATTGGTGATTGTGGACTGCCTATAGATTCCGATAAAAAAATTGACCTTGCCCTAAAATTAGGCGAGCCAAAATTTATTGATGTCCTAGAGCTTTTGTTAGAAGATTTTGGCTGTGAGCATTATATACTAGCTAGTGAAATAAAAGAAAAAAACCCAGACCAAGAAGCAGCTATCAAAAATCTTTTAGCGGGTGTCTCTAGCGAATATATAAGCCATGAAGATTTTAAGAAAAAACTAGATGATGTTAAATTTGTCATAAGAACTGGTGAAAATACCCCATATTCTAACATAATCTTAAGATCAAAAAATATCTTTTAGGAGTATATATGATTATTCAAATGAAAGATATCTACAAATCCTTTGGCAAAAATGATGTGCTAAAGGGTGTAGATTTCAATTTGGGTGAGGGAGAGATCCATGCCCTAGTTGGTGAAAATGGAGCTGGGAAGTCAACACTTATGAATATTTTATCTGGTGTTTTAAATGAAGATGCCGGAAAAATTATTATCGATGGCAAAAAAGTAAATATTACCGATACCAATATTGCCAAAGATTATGGTATAAGCTTTATCCACCAAGAACTAAGTGACTGGCCAGAGCTAAGTGTTATGGATAATATTTTTATGAATAACGAGCTAAGTAAGGGCCTATTTTTAGATAGAAAGTCCATGCGCAAAAAATGTATAGAACTTCTTGATAAGTTTGACCTAGGCATAGATCCAGATACTAAGGTTTCAAAATTATCTGTTGGCCAAAGGCAGATGATGGAAATAGCTAAGGCAAATTTAAATAAGGTAAATGTACTAATCTTAGATGAACCAACCAGTGCCCTAACTAACAATGAAATAGATAAGTTATTCTTACTTATCAAAAAACTTAGAGATGATAATGTATCTATGATTTACATATCCCACCGTATGGAGGAAATATTTTCTCTAACTGATAAGATAACAGTCATGCGTGATGGAAAATCAGTTGCTGTTATGGACACCTTTGCTACCAACGAGAAAGAAGTGGTTTCTCACATGGTTGGGAGGGATATAGGTGATTTTTACCCAGAAATGGATGCTAAAGTTTCTGATATAAAAATAGAACTTAAAAACTTTTCTAGGGATGGATATTTTGATAATGTAAATATAAATGCCAAAAAAGGTGAAGTTTTAGGTGTAGCTGGTCTTATGGGTGCAGGTAGAACAGAGATAATGAGATCTCTTTATGGGCTTGACCCGAAAGATAGCGGAGAAATCTATATCGACGGCAAAAAGGTAGAAATAAATAAACCAACCGATGCTATCAATAATAAAATTGGCTTTGTAACAGAAAATAGGCAAGAAGAAGGCCTAGTTCTTGATGAGTCTATTAGAGAAAATATATCACTTTTAAATTTTAACCAATTTACTAATAAGTCCTTTATAGATAAGAAAAAAGAAAGAGACTTATCAAATTCCCTAGTAGATTCTTTTAGAGTCAAAACCCAATCTAGTGAAAGCAAGGTACGTGATTTATCAGGAGGTAACCAGCAAAAAGTTGTTTTTGCCAAATGGTATGCCATAGGTCCTGAGATTCTAATTTTAGATGAACCTACCAAGGGTGTAGATGTGGGTGCCAAAAGAGAAATATATGATTTGATAAAACAATTAACCCATAAGGGAGTATCAGTAATCCTAATATCAAGCGATCTTCCTGAATTATTATCTCTTTCTGATCGTATATATGTAATTCATGAAGGAAAAGTAAATGGAGAGCTTTTAAGAGAAGAAGCCGACCAAGAAAAAGTAATGACTCTTGCTACAGGAGGAAAGCTATGAGCAATTTTAAAACAAAAATGAAAGAAAATCAGAATTTGGGTACGATATTAGCCTTAATTATCCTTATGGTTTTTGTAAGTATCCTAAATCCTACATTTTTACAGGCAAATAACCTGATGAACCTTATGAGACAATTAATAATAAATGGATTTATTGCCCTAGGTATGACCTTTGTAATCTTAACTGGAGGCATTGACCTATCAGTTGGATCAACATTAGCCCTTACATCTGCAATTTTTGCAGGACTTTTACAAAATGGAATGAACACAGGCCTTGCAATATTAGTAGCTGTAGGCCTTGGTTTAATTTTAGGTTTAATAAATGGAATCTTAATTACAAAGGGAAAACTAGCCCCATTTATAGTAACGCTTGCTACCATGACAATTTTTAGAGGTCTTACCCTAGTTTACACCGACGGTCGTCCTATAGCTGGACCAAAGGATAACTTTGCCTTTAAGTTTTTAGGTAAGGGCCAATTTTTTGGCATCCCTTTTCAAGTAATATTATTTATCCTAGCCTTTTTATGCCTATGGATTATCCTAAATAAAACATCCCTAGGCCGCAAAATCTACGCGGTAGGAGGCAATGAAAAAGCAAGTTTTATTTCAGGTATTAATATAGATAAGGTTAAGATTTGGGTTTATGTTATATCATCCCTTATGGCGGTCTTATCAGGTTTAGTTTTAACATCTAGATTAAATTCTGCTCAGCCAACAGCAGGAACTGCTTACGAAATGGATGCTATAGCTGCAGTTGTCCTTGGTGGTACAAGTATGACTGGTGGTAGCGGATCACTTACAGGAACCCTAATCGGTATTTTGATTTTGGGAGTGCTTAATAACGGACTTAATTTATTGGGAGTTTCAAGTTTTTATCAACAAATAGTAAAAGGGATTGTAATATTAATTGCAGTTCTAATTGACAGAAAGAGAAACAAATAGGAGGGTAATATGAAGACAATTAAAAGATATTTATCAGTAGCTTTTCTAGCCTTATTTGCCTTTACAGGCTGTTCTTTAGAGGGAGAAGATAATAATGCTAACACAGATACAAAAACAGAAACAAGTGATACAGCCCAAGCACCAAAAACAGAGGGTAATCTTAAGATAGGTGTATCACTTTCAACACTAAACAACCCATTTTTTGTATCTATCAGAGAAGGTATAGAAGAAGGTGCTGGTTCTGATACAGAAACAATAGTTTCAGATGCACAAAATGATTCTTCAGCTCAAAGTAACCAAGTAGAAGACCTAATTACACAAGGAGTTGATTTAATAATAATAAATCCAGTTGACTCAACAGCCATTGCACCATCTGTAGAAAAAGCAAATGAAGCAAATATTCCAGTTATCTGTGTCGATAGGGGAACAGATTCAGGAGATATAGTAAGCTTTATAGCAAGTAACAACATTGAAGGCGGTAAGATGGCTGGAGAATATATCCTAGAAAAAGTTGGAGAAAATGCAGAAGTTATCCAACTAGAGGGAATACCTGGAGCAAGCTCTACTCGTGAAAGGGGAGAAGGCTTTAGTGAAGCAACTGATGGGAAAATTAACCTAGTAGCTAGCCAAACAGCAAACTTTGACAGAGCAGAAGGTATGAGTGTTATGGAAAATCTACTTCAAGCTCATCCAGATATAAAAGCAGTTTTCTGCCAAAACGATGAAATGGCTCTAGGCGCTAGTGAGGCAATTAAAGCTTCTGGTAAAGATATAGTAGTAGTTGGTTTTGATGGAAACGATGATGCAATAAGTGCAGTAGAAGAAGGATCCATGTCAGCAACAGTTGCCCAACAACCAAAAGAAATGGGTAAACTTGCCATAGAAACTGCTATTAAATACCTAAAAGGTGAAACAGTAGACGAACAAATTGACTCACCACTAGAATTAGTTAACTAATAAAACTTAAATTCCCGATAAATCCCATAAAAAGGGCCGGTAGCAAAACTACCAGCCCTTTGTTTTTTCTATTTTTTTAGTTCTTCTAAGAAATCCACCTTTTCTCCATCAACAACTCTTGATGGGATACCGATTCTAGATTCTTCTCTTACTTGCTTGTAGCCATCTAAATTATCACGGTATTTTAAAAGTCTTTTTAAATCTAATAAACTTTCAGATATATTAATTATTTCTATACCTTCATAATTTTCTGGATTTGCCTCATAATCTTTAAAAACTCTTTGGCAATGTGGACATTTATCACTTACAAAAATTTCTGTTTTACTCATTATTTCCTCCTATAAGATACATAAGAAAAATGCATACCATTTTCTTCGTGGTTTTGAGATTCACTTACCAGTTTAAAATCTTTGTCTTGGTCAAAGTTATGCAAGTAGGTATCGGCATCTTTTTTTGCCTTTATTTTTGTAATAATGGCTTCATCTATATATGGCAAAAATATATCTACTATTTCTGCTCCACCTATTACAAAAACTTCTTTTTTGCTATCTTTAATATATTCTAAAACATCATCTGGATTATTAAACACTTTTACATTCTTAGCTTCATAATCTAGATTTCTTGTTAAAACAATGTTTTTTCTACCTGGTAAAGCTTGTCCTATTGACTCATAGGTATTTCTACCCATTATCACTATCTTTCCATAGGTAGTATCCTTAAAGTGCTTTAAATCCTTTTTTATATGAAAGAGCATCTTATTATCTTTGCCAATGCCCCAATTTTCATCAACTGCTAGTATTAATTTCATTTTTCAACTCCTAGGCTTATAATACCCATTGTCAATGGGTAAAATACTAGAAAAGGAGCGAATATGTTTTATAAAGCAAATTATATTATTTTAGAAGATGAAGTTTTAGGAAATTATTATATGGAAGTAGAAAATGGTAAAATCAAATCATTTTCCAAAGATGAACCAGAAGAATATGAAGATTTGGGAGAAATAATTGCTCCAGGTTTAGTAGACACCCACATTCATGGTTACCATGGAGAAGATATCATGAATGCCAAAAAAGGTGCCCTAGAAATTATTTCAAAAGGTCTTTTAGAAACGGGAGTTACAAGCTTTTTGCCAACAACCCTTACAGATTCTACAGAAAAATTAAATGAAGCATGCCGAGTAGTCGGTGAAGAATATAAGGATGTAAGTGGGGCAAAAGTACGAGGAATCTTTCTAGAAGGCCCATTTTTCACAGAAAAATATAAGGGTGCTCAAAATGAAAAGTATATGTCAGACCCAGATATAGAAAAATTAAAAAAATGGAAAGACTTATCAAATGATTTAGTAAATAAAATTGCCATAGCTCCAGAGCGCGAAGGAGTAGCAGACTTTATCCATAAGGCAAATGAGATGGGCGTTGCAGTAGCCCTTGGCCACTCTGATGCAAGCTATGAAGATGCCATAGCTGCAGTAGATGAGGGAGCAAATATATTTGTCCACACTTTTAATGGCATGAGTGGACTTCATCACAGAAATCCTGGCATGGTCGGAGCAGCTATGAATTCAGATGCCATTAGCGAATTAATTTGCGATGGTTACCATGTAAATCCAGCCAGTGCAAATATTTTAATGAATGCAAAAGGCAGAGATAAAATTGCCCTAATTACAGATTGCATGTCAGCAGGTGGTATGGCAGATGGAGATTATAAGCTGGGCGAATTTGATGTAATAGTAAAAGATGGAACTGCAAGACTAAAAGAAGGTGGCAACCTAGCAGGATCTATTTTAAAATTAAAAGATGCAGTAAAAAATATTGTCGATTGGGAAATAGCAGACGTTTTTGAAGCAATCCAAATGGCAAGCCTAGTACCAGCAAAATCTGTAGGTATAGATGATGTGTGTGGAAAATTAAAGATTGGTTATGATGCAGACTTTATAGTCTTAGACCAATCTTTAGATTTAAAATCCACCTACTTAAATGGAGAAAAAGTATTTGGATAAAAAAATCGCCCTAAAAAGGGCGATTTTTTATGCTAAGGGCAGGCTAATATTAAACATATTTAGAATTTTTTTAGTAGAAGTTTTAGTAAAAAATTCAATCAAAGGACCCATCAAAAGTAAATTTATAACAGTACCAAGCCCTAGGGGAGCCTTACCCAGATATCCCATCAAAATTGAAACGCCATCGGTAATAATACGAGAAAGTCCTAAGCTAAGTTTAGGATTTTTTTTATTTATAGTAATAAACAAAGAGTCATAAGCCGAAACCCCAATATCTACATTGGCATATAGGGAGACATTAAAGGCCATCAAAAGATTGGCAAAAATTAAAAGTCCTATGCTTTTAGCAAGGCTTGGATTGGTATATAAATTACTGATAAACATCTGACTATAATCAGCAACAGGGCCAATTACCAAAAGATTTATCAAAGTTCCCATACCAATCATAGGTCTATTTAAGAAAAATATTAGTATTAAAATAACAGCATTTACAATAGGATAGATATATCTAAAGTCTATCTTAGAAGAATTAGAAATGCCAATAATAGATGAAGTAAAAGGATCCACTCCAAAAGCAATAACACGCATAATACCAATAGAATTACCAATAAAAATAGTAGCTACTAGAGCAATAAGAATTCTAGTAGCAAATTTATCAAAACGTTTCATAAAACCTCTTTTTTACCTTATACTATACTCAATTATATTTTTTTATATATGGGATATCCTTAATTTGTATCAATATATAATAAAATTATACAATTGATTACGTTTCTTATTAAACCCTATCATGGTATAATAGGCTTAGAATCTTTTAAAAGGAGTTTGATGATGAAATTTTTCTTAGATACTGCAAATATTGAAGAAATTAAAAGAATCAATGATCTTGGTCTTGTTGATGGGGTTACCACTAACCCATCTTTAATCAACAAAGAAGGTCGTGATTTTAAGGAAGTTATTTCTGAAATTACTGAGTTAATTGATGGACCTGTTTCTGCTGAGGTAACTAGCTATGATTATGAAGGCATGGTAGAGCAAGCTCGTGACCTTGCTAAATGGGCGGATAATGTTGTTGTGAAAATTCCTATGACTGAAGATGGGTTAAAAGCCATACACACTTTAAATAAAGAGGGAATAAAAACTAACTGTACATTAATATTTTCTGTTTCCCAAGGAATCATGGCTATGAAAGCTGGTGCTACTTTCATCTCACCATTTATGGGTAGAGTGGATGACATGGGTGAAGATGGAGCGCAATTAATAGCTGAACTCCGTGATGTAATTGATATTTACGGTTACGAATCAGAGATAATTGCTGCAAGTATCAGACACATCAACCACCTTGAAAAAGCAGCCCTAGCAGGTGCGCACATTGCAACCATCCCTGGTTCATTATTTGAGAAATTATGGACACATCCGCTTACAACTGCAGGGATAGCAGCCTTTGTAAAAGACTGGGATGCTTTTGAAGCTAGAAATAAATAAAATTTGGGTGGGTCAAAGGACCCTCCCTATTTTTGATTGGTCGATTTAATTGCTATTAAAAATCTCTTGATGTTATAATATAAATCAAGAGATTTTTTTAAAACTAAAAAGGAGAAATTATGTTTAACAAAAATGATGATCGTGCAATTAGTGCTATTCGTGCCCTATCTATTGCTCAAATAGAGGCGGCTAATAGTGGGCACCCAGGGCTTCCTATGGGGGCTGCTCCTATGGCTTATGTTTTATGGAACAAATTTTTAAAGGCAAATCCTAAAAACTCTAACTGGTTTAACCGTGATAGATTTGTTTTATCAGCAGGTCACGGTTCTTCTATGCTTTATTCACTTTTACATCTAGCAGGCTATGATGTAAGTCTTGATGATTTAAAAGACTTTAGACAATTAAATGCCAAGGCAGCAGGCCATCCAGAACGTGGACACATTGATGGAGTAGAGGTAACTACTGGACCACTTGGCCAAGGTTTTGCCCAAGCAGTTGGTATTGCTATGGCAGAAAAACATTTGGCTGCTATCTATAACAAGGATGATGCTCAAGTTATTGACCATTATACTTATGTACTTTGTGGTGATGGTGACCTTATGGAAGGTATTTCATATGAAGCAATGAGTCTTGCTGGTCATTTAAATCTTTCAAAATTAATTGTGCTTTACGATTCAAATGATATTTGCTTAGATGGAGCTACAAATACTACTTTCTCTGAAGATATAAAAAAACGTGCAGAATCACTAAATTGGAACTACCTAAAAGTAAAAGATGGCAGGGATCTTGATCAAATTTATGAAGCTATTACCCACGCTAAGGGTAATTTCCATGGCCCAACCCTTATTGAAGTAAAAACAATTATAGGATACGGATCAACCAACCAAGGTACAAACAAAGTTCACGGAGCGCCAATTGGAGCAGAAGAATTTAAAAAAGCTAAAGAAATCTACGAATGGACTGAAGATGACTTTAATATCCCAGATGATGTTTACCAAACCTTTGCTGATGGTATTATAAAAACTGGTGAAGAAGAAAATCAAAAATGGGATGAGCTTCTAAAAACATACGAGCAAAAGTATCCAGAAGATTACAAAAACCTAATGGCAGGTATTAATCGCAAGTTACCAGAAAACTTTATTGATGAAGTTAAAAAATACACGGCAGATGATAAAGCATTAGCAACCCGTGCATCAAATGGAGAAATCATCCAAGATTTAGCAAAGATTAATCCAAACTTCTGGGGCGGATCTGCAGACTTATTCTCATCAAATAAAACAAATATCAAAGATACTGTAGCCTTTACAGATAGAACACCAGAAGGACGCAATGTTTGGTACGGGGTACGTGAATTTGCTATGGCTGCAATAGGAAATGGTATCATGGCCCACGGCGGAACTTGGCACCATGTTTCAACATTTTTTGTATTTACAGACTACTTAAAACCAGCTATTAGATTATCTGCCTTATCAAAATTACCTTTAACTTATGTAATGACCCACGATTCTATAGCAGTTGGTGAAGATGGTCCAACCCATGAGCCAATCGAACAATTAGCAATGATTAGATCAATTCCAGATACTATTATGCTAAGACCAGCTGATGCAAATGAAACAAGACTTGCTTGGAAACTTGCCCTAGAATCAAAAGAAAAACCAGTTGTAATGGCTCTTACTCGTCAAAATGTTGGAAACCTTGCTGAAACAGAAAATATTACAGACATCAACAAGGGTGCTTATGTAATTTCTGATAGTGAGGGAAGTCTAGATGCTATTATTATTGCAACAGGATCAGAAGTAGAACTAGCCCTAGAAGCTAAAAAATTATTAGCAGAAAACGGCAAAAATATCCGTGTAATTTCTATGCTATCTATGGAATTATTTAGAGAGCAAGATGAAGCTTACAAAGAGGAAGTTTTACCAAAAGAAGTTACAAACAGAATTTCTCTTGAAATGGGATCTACTTTCGGTTGGGCAGAATGGACAGGAACAGACGGACTAAATATCGGTATAGATACATTTGGTTTATCAGGTAAAGGTGATGAAGTTACAGCAGAATTTGGTTTTACTCCAGAAAAAGTTGCTGAAAAAATCACCAATAAATATTTTAACTAAAATATAATTAAACAAGCTATATCCTCAAATTTTAGAATTTGGGGATATTTTTTATTCTCTAATTGCTGGGGTTTTATGGTATTATAGTAGTTAGATAAACAGAAATGAGGAGTCAATGCAAAAAGAAAAAAACTTGTGGGATTTGTTTAAAACAACACTTTACCTATCAGCCTTTACCTTTGGTGGGGGCTATGTAATTTTATCTTTAATGAAAGAAACTTTTGTAGAAAAATTAGGCTGGATCAGCAAAGAAGAGATGTTAGATATGACAGCCATTGCCCAATCAGCCCCAGGGGCGGTTGCAGTAAATGCTGCAGTTGTTGTTGGTTTTGAAACTTTAGGTTTTCCTGGTATGGTGGTTGCAATTTTAGGAACTATTATCCCGCCACTGATCATTATTTCTTTAATTTCTATGGCCTATGAGGCCTTTATTACCAACCAGTATATAGCTTTGTTTTTAAAGGGTATGCAAGCAGGTGTAGGTGCTTTGATTATAAAAGTAGTAATTGATATGGCTAGAGATTTATTAAAAAATAAAACAGTTATTATTCCTATAATTATGGCGTTAAGTTTTATTTTAGGATTTTTCTTTAAGGTAAATATTATCTATATTATTTTAGCGTTGATTGTAATTGGTATAATCTATACCCTTGCTAAAAGAGGTCACCATGCTGATTAAATTATTCATAAGCTTTTTAAAAATAGGATTATTTTCCTTTGGAGGGGGATATGCAGCCCTTCCCCTTATCCAAGAAGAAGTAGTGGACTTAAATAATTGGCTATCTTTAAGTGAGTTTAATGATTTAATTACTATTTCACAAATGACTCCTGGACCTATTGCGATAAATTCTGCAACCTTTGTTGGCACCCGTTTGGCAGGTTTTCCTGGAGCTCTTGCAGCCACCCTTGGATGCGTTATACCATCAGCAATTATAGTTGGAACTATCTCTTATTTTTATAAAAAATATAAAAATCTAGATGCCATGACTAATATCCTATACTTTCTAAGACCGGCCATTGTTTCTATGATTTTAATAGCAGGGGTGCAAATTTTAAGGACAGCATTTTTTGCTAGTGATACTATTGCTTTTGCAAATCTTGACTACCTAATGCTTGGTATTTTTGCCTTGAGTCTTTTTGCTATGTTTAAATTTAAAACTGACCCTATAAAGATTATGCTTGCTAGCGGAGTGATCTATCTACTTGTTTCTGTTTTTATACTTTAAGGAGAATGTATGAAAGTAAATTTAAAAGATAAAAATACTGCCATTATATTTACGCTTTTTGCTATGTTTTTGTGGGGGTCTGCAGTTCCAACCATAAAAACGACCTACAGGATAATGGATGTGACCGGAGCTGATACAGGGGCTCAAATTCTAATAGCGGGCATTAGGTTTTTCCTAGCAGGTGTTTTGGCCTTTATTTATTATAAGACCATTAATAAGAAAAAGGTAGAAAAAAAGAATATTGATTGGAAATATATAATTGTTCTATCCTTAATTCAAACTTTTATACAATATATGATTTATTATATTGGAATGAGCAACACCGCCGGTATTAAGGCATCTATTATACAAGCTATGAATTCGTTTATTGTGGTTATTTTATCAGCTATTATGCTTCCAAGTGAGAAAATAAATAGTAGAACCATTCTTGCAATTTTGCTTGGAACCTTGGGTATAGTTGTTGTAAATGGTGGGCTTACTAATTTTAGGAGTGGTTTTACCTTTATAGGCGAAGGATTTATTTTAATAGCGACAAGTTTTAACGCTCTTTCTGCAGTTTATGTAAGGAAATATGGAGCCAGCCAAAATGAATTTTTTGTAACAGCCTCTCAGTTTATACTAGGATCTCTACCACTGATTATAATTGGGCTAATAATGAATGAAAACCACTTAGTTTTTACTCCTCTAGCAATTGCTTTGCTATTATATGGAGCTTTTATATCAGCAACTGCATATGTTATATGGAATACAATTTTAAAGCACCATGCAGCAGGAGAAATGGGCATGTATAAATTATTTATTCCTATATTTGGTTCTATTCTCTCTGTATTTATTCTAAGAGAAACTTTTACTATAAACCTCCTTATAGGTCTTATATTAGTAATACTTGGCTCTTTAATTTTAAATATTAATAAAGATAAAAATTTTTCTAAGAAAGTTTAGATTTAAAAAACTCTACTAGGTTTTACCAAGTAGAGTTTTATTTATATTATAAAATCATCCAGTTTTACAAAAACAGGCATGCCATTTTCATAATTTTGCTCTATACTTCCTTCTATGAGAGGAAGTGTGTAGGCGGCTATTTTTTCTTCTAGGGTCTTTTTGTCAATTAGCCAAGATTCAGGTATTTTCATTTCTTTATTTGCAATTTTTTCTGGACTTACAGCTTCATAGTAAACTTCATAGCTATCGGTATCTTTTCTTTTTAAAACAGGAATAAGATTGGTCTTCTCCATGCCAATTTCAACAGCTTTATATCCTAAATTATATGCTTCGTTAGCATCAGTTTTACTAATTAGATTGCTAGTTCTTTGGACAATAGAAAGCTCTACTGCACGAGATTTTATATTTAACCTATCTCGAACAATATCAGCCAACCTACTAGCGACTCCAGATACTATTTTATGGCCAAAAGCATCATTTTTATTAGTAAAGGTTTCTTCATCTAATTTATTATCTTTATCTCTAAAACCTTCTGCCACAGCAACTATTAAATTATTTTCATATTTTAGGGCATCATCGATTTCATCAAAAACTTGGTCTAGAGATTTTTTATCTTCTGGTAGATAAACAAGGTTTACAACCTCTTTTTCCATTTTGTAGTTGGCGCTTAGAGATGAAGCGGCAAGCCATCCTGCGTGTCTGCCCATGATTTCCACAAAAGTAACTGATTTTAAATCGTAAATATCTACATCAGTTCTTAAAGTTCTAAGAGTTGATGCTATGTATTTTGCAGCTGATCCAAATCCTGGTGAATGATCCATTTCCATGAGGTCATTATCAATAGTTTTTGGACAACCTATGATATTTATGCCTCTTACATTATTTTCTTTCATATAAGTATTTAGTTTCATAACCGTATCCATAGAGTCATTTCCACCTATGTAGACAAAGGTTGATATTTCATAATCCTTTAAAGTCGTAAATATTTTTTTAAAAATTTCATCATCAAAGGATTCTGGAAGTTTAAAACGACATGAACCTAAAATAGAAGATGGTCTTGCCATTAATTTTTCTTTGATATTACTATGTATGTATTTTTCCTTATCTACTTCTTTGATTTCATCATTAATTATCCCCTCAATACCATGAAGGCTTAAATAAATTTTATCAAAATCATTTTCTATCCCAGCAGTAATCACCCCAGCAAGTGAGGAATTGATTACACTAGTAGGACCGCCAGATTGAGCGACTATAATATTCATTAATTAATCTCCTTATATTTAAATCTTAGTAACTAATACTACTTTACTATTAATTTGTTATTATCTTAAATAAGATTTTTTATATGTTTTCTAGAAAATGAAAAACCTTTCTATAATAAACATCTGCATCGTAAAGTTTACTTTCAGCATGGCCTGCACCTTTTGCTATGTGGAGATCTTTTTTTCCTGGGTGGGCTTGGTAGAGTTTTTTGCACATTTCGACGGGTACTAGTTTATCTTCTCCTCCATTTATAAACATAACTGGGATTTTTGTCTTTTTCATAGAATCTATATTCGATTTAAATAGGTCTGCTCCAATTATTGGTTTTATAAATAAATTTGCTACTAGGGCTACTGGCTTGGTTAAAAATTTTATTTTATCGTGAACTTGGTGGGCATACATTTCATAGTAGCTGGTATATCCGCAATCTTCTATGCAGGCTATAACATCTTTGGGATTTTCTCCGATAAGAAACATGGCTGTTGCAGCGCCAAGAGATTCTCCTTGTAAAATTATTTTTGCACCTGGGTAGTCAGTCTTGATCCACCTTATCCATGCTTTGATATCTTCTTTTTCTTTTATCCCATAGGTCGTAAAAATTCCTGCACTATTGCCGTGACCTCTAAGGTTTGGAGCAAGGATAGAAAAACCTCTTTTGTAATATTCATCGGCTATGGTAAACATAGTTTTATTTATGGCAGTATAACCGTGGATTAAAATAACCCAAAGATTTTTATTATCTCCTAAAATATAAGATCCACCTAGTTTTGTGTAATCATAACTTCTTATAAAGACATCATTCATTATATTTGAGTAATGATTTACTATAGCTAAAACTTTATCACGGTCTTCAAAGTGTTTTTCACCTGCATGGAGGGCTGCGTTTTCTTTTACATCTGGCCTATAATCCATATTGCCTAGTTTTGCATTTAACCAAGTATTTAGCTTTGCTATGTGACTTGCCATAACAATTACAGATAAAATAATGGTTATTATGATTAATATTCTAATTATTTTCATAAGCCTCTCCTAAAGACTTAATTTAGTACAAATTTCTCCAAATAATCCGCTATACCATCTTCATCATTTGATAAAGTCACATAGTCTGATATTTCTTTTATTTTATCTACTGCATTGCCCATAGCAACACCGACACCAGCAACTTCTATCATTGTTTCGTCGTTTAGCTCATCTCCAAAAGCAATAATATCTTTTTGGTCAATTTCATAATATTTGGCAATTTCTAATAAACTATTGCCCTTTGAAAGACCCTTCGGTATGATTTCGTAGTATATTCTTTGGCTTCTGACTTGGGCAGTGGTTGATCCATATGTATCACTTAAAAATGGCAGATGTTCTTCTAGAATTTCTGGATCGTTTGCAAATATTATTTTATTTGGCTCAAAGTCTATGTTTTCTCTAAGGTCCTCAATTGATTCACCCTCAATCTTTAGTAATTCCCTTTCTATATCCAGGTATTTATTTTCTCTATCGGATATAATTTTATCACAATTAGGAATAATTATTTGTAGGGGTAAATTTTTTGTTTTTGCAAGTATGTCCTTGGCCAAGTCTAAATCCAGGGTGTGGTTTGAGATTACTTCGCCAGTTTCAAAATTAGTTATGGACCCACCGTTATAATTTGAAAGCAGACCCCCGTGTTTGTCAAGCTCCAATTCTTTTGCTAGGTGCAAAACTCCTGCAGTAGGACGACCTGATACAATTACAACTTTGTGACCTTCTTCGCCTGCTTTTATAAGAGCATTCCTAGTTTTTTCTGTAATTTCGTTTTTACTATTTAAAAGTGTTCCATCTACATCTACGGCTATTAATTTCATATTCTTTTCCTTAATTTAATAAAAAGGTATCAAAAAAATTGATACCTTAAATTTCTCTAACTTCTATTAGTTGGTCATCATGGCTTACTTCACCATATTTTAATACGGTTATTTCATAGCCATCTGGGTTTGTAATTATGATAGGTGATTGGGTAAATTTGCCACTGGACTTTATTTGCTCAATATCAAAATCTAATAATAAATCACCTTTTTTTACATCTTGCCCTTGGTTAATTTTTATATCAAAGGGTGCTCCAGCAAGATCTACTGTATCAAGACCTATATGAATTAAGATTTCAAGACCACTAGTTGATGTGATACCAATAGCATGGCCTGTATCTGCAACCATTGCAATATTTCCATCAACTGGTGCATAAACTTTGCCCTCACTTGGAATAATCATTACGCCTTTTCCTACAATATTTTGAGCGAAAACTTGGTCATCACATTCTGCTATATTTTTTGCTTCTCCACTCATTGGTGCTAGAATGATATTAGCATTAGGGCTGGCATTTTCCTCTGCTTTTGATTTAAATATATCAAAAAGTCCCATATACTCCTCCTTAAATTTCTAAACTTTTCTATAATTATACCCATAAGTATTATAGGTTTTTTGTAGGAAAAAGACTAATTTGTAACATATGTTACCGACTTTTAATAAAATCTATTTTATAATAAAATCATAGTAGATATTTAACATTTGAATTTACAAAAGGAGTAATATATGTTTTGTTATCAATGTCAAGAAACAGCTAAAAACGAAGGATGTACCATCCAAGGTGTTTGTGGTAAAAAAGAAGATACTGCAAATAGCCAAGATTTATTAATATATGTTACAAAAGGTCTTGCAGAAGTTGCTAATAGACTAGGTGATGATAATGAAAAAGTTTATGATAAAATTTCAAGAAACTTATTCGTAACAATTACTAATGCAAACTTTGATACAGAAGCAATCTTTAAAATAGTTAAAGAAACTATAAAAATGAAAGATGAGCTTTTAGAAAAAATAGATGATAAAGAAGGTCTATCAGATTTTGCTCTTTATTCATCAATGGATGATAGCGAATTAGAAAGAAAAGCTATCGAAGTTGGCGTTTTAAATACAGTAAATGAAGATGAAAGAAGTCTTACTGAACTTACTACTTACGGTTTAAAGGGAATGGCAGCTTATAACCACCACGCAAATGTCTTAGGCTATAGAGACCCAGAAGTTGATAAATTTATTGCCAAAGCTTTAGAAGAAACTACAAAAGCTGATAAAGAAATACCAAATCTAATTGACCTTGTAATGGCAACTGGAGAACATGGAGTAAAAGCTATGGCTCTTTTAGATAAGGCAAATACATCAAGCTATGGTAACCCAGAAATTACAGAAGTAGATTATTCTGCAGGAAATAAACCAGGTATTCTTATCTCAGGTCACGACCTACACGATATGAAAATGCTTTTAGAGCAAAGTAAGGATAGTGGGGTAGAAATTTATACTCACTCAGAAATGCTTCCTGCAAACTATTATCCAGAATTTAAAGAGTATGATCACTTCCACGGAAATTACGGATCCAGCTGGTGGCACCAAAATGAAGAATTTGAAGCTTTCAATGGTCCAATTTTAATGACAACAAACTGTATTGTACCAATGAAAAAAGATAATTCTTACCAAGATAAGATGTTTACATCAGGTCAAGCAGGCTACCCAGGATGCACCCACATCGAAGCTGATGAAAATGGCTACAAAGATTTCTCAGAGATAATAGAACTTGCTAAAACTTGCGAAGCTCCAACAAATCTAGAAGATTTAAAAGTAACTGGAGGTTTTGCCCACAACCAAGTTATCCAATTAGCAGATAAGGTTGTAGAAGAAGTTGAAGCTGGCAATATTAAAAAATTCGTAGTGATGGCTGGCTGTGATGGTAGATTTAAAGAAAGAGATTATTATTCAGAATTTGCCCAAAAATTACCAGAAGACCATGTAATCCTAACAGCAGGTTGTGCAAAATACAGATACAACAAATTAGGTTTAGGTGATATAAACGGTATTCCAAGAGTGCTTGATGCAGGTCAATGTAATGACTCATACTCATTAGTACAAATAGCCCTAGCATTAAAAGATGCTTTCGGTTTAGATGATATAAATAATCTACCAATTGAGTATAATATTGCTTGGTATGAACAAAAAGCAGTAATAGTTTTACTATCATTACTAAGTCTTGGAGTAAAAAATATCCACCTAGGACCAACACTACCAGCATTCTTATCACCTACAGTTGTAGATTTCTTGGTAGAAAACTTTGGTATTGCTCCAATTTCTACAGTAGAAGAAGATTTAGCAACAATGACAGCTTAATAAAATATATTAATCAGGTTCTAAAAAGGACCTGATTTTTTTATACAAAATATTTTAGATAAGTAGATTAATTAGTAAAATACATTGAAAAATTTACTTTCTTTTTCTATACTTATCTTGAGGTGAAATATGAATTTAAGAGAAATTGCACTTTTTAAAAACTTATCTGATGAAGAATTAAAAATATTGACTCAAAAAACAAAATTTGAAGAAAAAATCTATTCAAAAGATTCGCAAATATTTACTGTTGGAGAAGTTACTGGTGCTATGTATTACTTGATTGAAGGTAGTATTTTAGTTTATAAAATAGATCCTAATGGCAAAAGATTTATCATTAGAAAATTTAATAAACCAGCAATATTTGGGGAAGTATACTCCTATTTTGAAGAACCCTTTGATTTTTCTGCTCAAGCAGAAACTGATTCCAAAGTACTTGTAATCCATGATTTTAAAAAACTTTTTGCAGATGATATACCAAGAAATTTTTTAATCTCCTATACAAACTTAGTTTCTAAAAAATGCTTGCAACTAAGTAGATCCAATCAAATTACCTCCCAGTCAACCCTAAGGCAAAAAATTGCAAAATATTTAATCCTAAATGAAGAAAATGGGATTGTAAAAATAAATTTTTCTAGGGAAGAATGGGCAGATATCCTAGCAACAACTCGCCCATCTCTATCAAGGGAGTTATCCAATATGGTTGGTGATGGACTGATAAGTGTGGGAGAAAAACATATAAAAATAGGTGATAAGAAAAAGCTTGCCGATATTATATAAAACTAAATATTAATTAATAAATATAGATTATTTTTCATTTTTTAAAAATGTAGTATAATTAGCCCAGTATTATAGATAATGAGGAGTGAAAATGAAAAATAGAAATATCATAACTTTAGCCCTAGTACTTGCCCTAAGCGGCTCACTAGTAGCTTGTGGCAATACACAGCCATCAGAAGAAAAACCAGCTCAAGAAACAAGCGAAGAAGTAAAAGAAGCAGAAAAAAATGAGGATGTAGCAGTAGAACCAACTCCAGCAAATGAAGTGGAAAATAAAGAATCTGGAGAAAAAGGCATCTATGACCTAGAATTTGGCTACCTACCAGAAAGCTTTGTAGAAAACTTTAAAGATGAAAAAAATGATTTAAGAACTGTAGAATACATGGCAGAAAAAAATCCTGCCAAAAAAATTACAATCCAAATCACACCAAAAGATGAAAGACTAGAAGAAATTGTAACTATTCCAGAAGATGCAGAAGATATCACAATAGGTGAAAACACTGGAAAATTCTGGGATGATGGATCATTTAACTACATTGTAATCAAGGATGGAGATAACCATATCTACACAAGAAGTACAATCGAAAAAGAAGAAGCTGTAAAAATTATTGAAGAAATTAAATAAATTTGTAAGATATACTCTTAAGAAGGCATTCTTAGGAGTATTTTTTTTATGCAATATTATATATCATATTTTTTTATATATGCCATTATAGGCTGGATACTTGAAGTATCATTTCATGTTATAACTAAAGGAAAGTTTATAAACAGGGGATTTTTTAATGGGCCATATTGTCCTATATATGGATTTGGAGCTTTATCGGTAATTTCTTTTTTAAATTTGGTAGGGGATGATAATAAATTAGTATTATTTTTTTCTGCTATGTTTATATCGACTTTATTAGAGCTTATAACGGGCTTTATTTTAGAAAAAATATTTCATAAAAGATTGGTGGGACTATACTAGCTATAAATTTAACCTTGGAGGTTACATTTGTGCAGAATTTTCATTATTATGGGGAGCAATATGTTTTATACTTTATGAAGCCATCCATCCACTTATAAAAAAAGCAGTAATTCTTATTCCAGCAAAAATTTTATTAAGTATAAATATTTTAATGCTAGTAGTTTTTATAATCGATTTTGTATCCACTGTGATAACTCTAATGGGTCTAAGCAATAAGTTTAAAGCTATAGAAAATCAATCAAAGGATATTAGAAAAGTTTCAGATGATATAGGCAGGAGAGTTGCCGATAAAACTTTTAATGCCCTAGATAAGAAAAAGGAATTAGAAAGCTCAAAGTTGGCTAAGGGATTTGACGAAAGAAGTGCTGAGTTTAAAAATTTATTTAACTCATCTGGAGAAAGAAGAATTTTACGTGCCTATCCTAATCTATTAAAAGATTTGGAAGCGAAATGGGAAAATATAGAGCATAGAAACAAAAAATAATAGTAGCAGGATATTTACAAATTTTATAACTATACCAGGAGTTTATATGTTAAAAGTTTATATAATTTACTTTTTTATATATGCCATTATTGGATGGATTTTAGAGGTTACCTATAATGGTATTCGCGCTGGCAAATATATTAACTGCGGAGTTTTAAACGGGCCATGGTGCCCTATATATGGGTTTGCAGCGGTTGCTATTTTACTTTTACTTAATAAAGTTGATACTAATAGCAAAATATACTTATTTTTTGCTAGCATGCTTGTAGCATCAGTTATTGAGTTAATAACTGGCTTTATATTAGAAAAAGTATTTCATAAAAAATGGTGGGACTATTCGGATAAAAGATTTAATGTTGGTGGCTATATTTGTGTAGAGTATTCTTTGTTATGGGGAGCGCTTTGCTTTATCCTTTATGAGGCCATCCATCCAATGATAACAAAATTTGTAAAAGCCTTTCCTATAAGATTTTTAATAATTACAAATGTGATTATAGCTATAGTATTTATCATAGATCTAATAGCAACGATAAATACTATTTTAGGAATTAATAAAAAGTTTAAAGAAATAGAAAAGTCGAAAGAGAAACTGGGAGAAGTTACAACAGAAATTGGAGAAAAAATTGCCCATAGAGGTATAGAAAATGCAGAAAAAACAAGTAATAAACGAAAAGAATTTGATGAACGTAGCGGGGAATTTAAGAAAAATTTCCAAAAGTACGGAGAAAAACGTATCTTAAAAGCCTTCCCAAACCTAATAAAGGATTTGGAAGATAGGGGTTATGATTTTAAAAATTTAAAAAATAGATAAGCATCAATTATAAAACCGTCATTATGGCGGTTTTATTTTTTTGTATTTAACTTATAATTATAGGTAAGAAAGTAGGTGGCTTATGGATTCTGTTAAGATATTTATAGTTGAAGATGATGATGTAATATTAAATGCTTTGGAAAAATTTTTAAAAAATTGGTCTTATGAGGTCTTTGCTCCAGATGATTTTTCTAATGTTTATGAAAAATTTATAGAAGTAAATCCAGATTTGGTTTTGCTGGATGTTTCTTTGCCATTTTTTAATGGTTATTATTGGTGTGAGCAGATTAGAAAAATATCAAATGTACCTATTATTTTTATATCTTCTGCTGATGAAAATTTAAATAAAATAATGGCTATGAATATGGGTGCGGATGATTATATTACAAAACCTTTTGACCTAGATTTTTTGCTGGCAAAGATAAAGGCCTTGCTTCGTAGATCTTATGAATACAAGGAGGTTTCTAATAGTATTTCCTATAAAGATTTAGTAATAGATAGGGATAAGATGGTATTAAATTTTGATGATAAAGAGATGAGCTTATCAAAAAATGAATATTTAATACTAGAAATGATGTTTGAATTTCCAGAAAAAATTTTTAAAAGAGAAGAATTTATGGATAAGATCTGGCAAACGGATGAATTTATAGATGATAATACTCTAACTGTAAATATAATGAGGCTTAGAAAAAAACTGGAAGAAATAGGACTAAAAGATTTTATAAAAACGAAGAAAAAGGTGGGATATTATATTGAAAGGGATATTTAAATTCTTAAAAGAAAAAATACATTCTATAATTATATTTTTAGTATATATTTTAATTCTACTCATATCTACATGGTTTGGTATTAGTAAAAATTATATCCTATATATAATTCTTATCTCGGTTTTTATGTTTGCTTTAAATATTGTAATTTCTTTTGTAAAATATAAAAGATTAATAGATGAAATCAAGCAGTGGTCGACAGATCTTTTGACAAAAGAACCAGAAGTATTTAAAAATACAAATTTTTCTAAAAGAATAATTAACTTAGAAAAAGAAAATAGAGAAATGGAAAGTGCGTTTGAGTTAAAGATGAAAGACTTTAAAGAATACATAAGTATATGGACTCACCAAATAAAAACTCCTTTATTTTCTCTAGATTTGATTTTAAATGATCATCCGATAGATAGTAATGCTGCGAAAAACGAAGTTTTTGAAATTGAAGAATATATAGATAATCTTTTATCCTATATGAGGCTTGAATCTCTTTCTACAGACTTTGTTTTTGAAGAAGTTAGCCTTGATGACCTTGTTAGTTCTTCTATAAAAAAATATTCAAAAGTATTTATTAGAAGAAAAAATAAGGTGGATTTTAAAGCGAGTGGATTGATTATAGCTACTGATAAAAAGTGGTTTGGATTAATTTTGGATCAGATTTTATCAAATGCTAATAAGTATACACAAAATGGCTGTATTTATATTTACATAGAGGGGTCTAATTTAGTAATTAAAGATACTGGCATAGGGATTAGAAAAGAAGATTTGCCTAGGGTCTTTGATAAATCTTACACAGGCTATAACGGACGTATTTATAAAAAGTCTACTGGAATTGGCCTAAATCTTGTAAAAAATACTGCCGAAAACTTAAGTATAGATGTATTTATAGAATCTGAAGTTGATGTAGGAACTAAAGTCATATTAAATCTAAGCCGTGTTTTAAAATAACAAATTGTCACTTTAAGCTAAAAATTGTTATTTTAATCGAGGGATTTTTATTTTTTCCTATTGTATTATATAGAAAAGATAAGAAAGGAAATAGATTAGATGTTACTTGAAGTTTCAAATTTAGAAAAAATATATAAAACAAGATTATCAGACAATAAAGTTATTGCACTAAATAATGTTAGCTTTTCAGTAGAAGCAGGTGAATACATAGCTATAATGGGTGAATCTGGTTCTGGAAAAACTACACTTTTAAACTTATTGGCTCTACTAGATAGACCTACTAAGGGAGAGATTATTTTAGAAGGCAATAATCTTTCGCTTATAAAGGACTCAGATATATCAAAATTTAGAAGAGATAATTTGGGATTTATTTTCCAAGATTTTAACTTACTAGATACACTCACCCTTAAAGAAAACATACTTTTGCCTTTAATCCTAGCTGAAGAAAATCCTGATAAATTTGAAGAAGAAGTTTTAAAAGTGACAAGACCCCTAAGGATAAATGAGCTTTTAAATAAGTACCCTTACGAAGTATCTGGTGGGCAAAAGCAAAGGTGTGCAGTAGCCCGTGCCTTGATTACAAATCCTAAGTTACTTTTGGCCGATGAACCAACAGGTGCTCTTGATTCAAATTCATCAAGAGAATTAATGGAGGTATTTAAAGAGCTTAATGATAAGGGACAGACCATTATAATGGTAACCCATTCCATTCAGGCAGCAGCAGAAGCAAAAAGAGTACTTTTTATAAAAGATGGTAAAATTTTCCATCAACTTTATAATTCTGGCTTTACAAAATTTGACATGGCAGAAAAAATTGCAAATACAATGCAAATGCTCCAAAGGGGTGATGTAAGATGAAATCACTCTATCATAGACTTGCCATGGATGGTATAAGAAGACACAAAAGCCTTTATTTACCCTTTATTGGTACAACAGTATTTTTCATTGTTTTGCTAAATTTATGCATATCTCTTAGCCAAGATCCCTTGATAAAACAGTTTTTTGGCGCCACAACTATAGGGATCTTAATGGAATTCGGTTTTATAATTTTGTCAATATTTGCAGTAATAACGATATTGACCAACTATAAATTTATCCAAAAAAATAAGTCTGAGGAAGCTGGCCTCTATCTCATGCTAGGCATGGAGAAAAAGCACCTTACAAAAATATATTTCCATGAGCTTTTAAATTTATATTTAAAATCAGTAGCCCTAGGAACGATAATTTCAGCCCTTGTTTATAAATTAGTTTTAGCAGGTCTATTTAAACTTATGGAGTCTGATATTAAAGTTTTAGAAAATGGAATATTTCCAGACTTTGCTCCCCTACTTTTAACAGCGGCTATATTTTTAGGGATTTTTGCTATTTTACTTATTATACAAATATTTAAAAGCAGAAATTTTACTCCATTAAGTTTTATGGAAGAAGCCAAGGCTGGGCAAAAGGCTCCAAGATATCCAATTTTAACTGGTGTGTTTGGCATTATTTGTATAGGAGCTGGATACTACATTAGTCTATCTGTCCAAAACCCTATGCAAGCCTTTAAATTATTTTTCCTTGCAGTTTTACTTGTAATAATAGGAACCTACGCAGCCTTTTCTGTAATAGTTTCTGGTATTTTAAAACTACTTCAAAAAAACAAAAGTTTTTATTACAAAAAATCTAATTTTACTGCAGTTTCAGGGCTCATTTATAGGGTGAAAAACTCTGCAAATACCCTTGCTAGTATTGCAATATTATCTACTATGGTAATAGTAGTTTTAACTTCAGGTTTTTCCCTATACTTTGCAACAACTGAAATTCAGGAAGAATTATTTAAAACTGACTATAAATTATCTTTTCCTGGTAATGAGGATATGGCCTACTACAAAGATGAAGTGGATAAGATTTTAAAAGAAAATAATAAAACAGGCAGCATTTGGACCTATGAAAGCATTATACTTCCAGTTGATAGGCAAGGGACTACTATAAGTAAGCAAATTACTGATGACCAGTCCTTAGATGGTAGCCAGATAGATGCAGTAACCTTTGTACTAGATGAGGATTCTACTTATGATTTTGAAGGTAAGGATGCCATCTTTATTCAAGGTGATAAAAATAGGTGGATAGAAAAATTAGACGGTTTGGACATAAGTGTTAAAAAAGAATTGATGGAAAATTATCCAACTCCTATTTCTATTGCAGATATTTCAATGAGTGATAAGGACCAGCTAATCTTTAAAGACCCAGATATTTTTAAAAATGCAATAAATGCCTTTAGTGTAGATTGGTATGGTGGCGGTGAAACTATTAGTAATGTAAACTTTGATGTTGATGGTGATTATGATCCTGATTTAACCAACAAAATATGGGAGGAACTAGAAAAAGATGCTGATTATCATTGGTTTAGCTTACAGGATAGTCAAGTAGAAAAATATGACCTTTTAGCTATCTATGCTGGAATATTTGTTGTTGGTATTATCTTAGGTTTAGGATTTTTGGTATCAACAGTACTTGCAATATATTACAAGCAACTTTCAGAAGGTATGGAAGATAAATCTAGATTTAAAACTATGCGCCAACTTGGTATGACTGATAGGGAAGCTAAAAAGTCAATTTCAAAGCAAATGGGACTCGTATTTTTCCTACCTCTAGCCTTTGCCTTTATGCATTCGCTTTTTGCCATACCAATTATTACAAAATTTTTACAGATGCTAAATTTAAACAATGTTAGATTATATATGATGTGCTTAATCTCTGTATTTGTAGCCTATATAATTTTTTACCTACTAACTTTTAAGATGACAGAAAAAACTTACAATGATATAGTTTTAGAATAAAAAAACTGCAGGAAATAAATCCTGCAGTTTTTCTTATATTGCATTTAAAATTAAAACCATAAGTGGCATTAAAGCAACTGTCATTATTCCAGCTACAGCAATAGATAAACCACCCATAGCTCCTTGGACATCACCCATTTCACGAGCTTCAGCAGTTCCTAAACCATGGGCTGCAGTACCAAGACCTATACCTTGGGCAACTGGATTATTTATTTTAAATATTTTCATAATAATTGGTGCAAGTATAATACCAATTATTCCACGAATTATAACAGCAATTGCTGCAAGTGGAGGGATACCGCCGTATTCTCCAGCAAGACTTACTGCAATAGCAGTGGTAACTGATTCTGGTAAAAGAGTAATAATCATTAGCTCATCAACTTTTAAAACCCTAGCAAGGATAATTGTTAAAAGCATAGACACAAAACTACCTATAAGGATACCTATTAAAATAGCTGCATAGTTTTTCTTTAAGATATCAATATTGTCATAAAGACTTACCATTAGGGCTACAGTTGCAGGACCTATAAAGAAAGATATCAAAGATCCTCCTTTGTTATAAACTTCGTAAGGCACCCCTAGCAAATGTAAAATAGCTGATATAACAATAATTGAAACTAGAAGTGGGTTAAATATAGATCTTAGAATTCCGTTATGTATTTTTGAGTTAAGTTTTTTAGCAAGTTCAAAAACTACAAAAGATAAAACTATGCCAAAGTATGTATTATCAAACAATTTTTCTCCTTTTTTGTATAAGTGTAACTACAAGCATAGTTACAGTCATAGCAACAGCTGTAGCTAGGAAGGTAATAATAAACATAGAAATAAAATTTTGTTTGAATAAATCAAAGTGTTCTATTATACCAACTCCAACAGGAACAAATAAAAAGCTCATATTACTTAAAATAACGTTAGCTGCCCCTCTAACATCAGCAGTCTGTATCGCTTTTGTAATAAATAGTACAAAAAGTATAGCCATACCATAGATAGTTTCAGGTATAGGTAAGGGTATTAAGGTTTTTAGTATGCTACCTACAAACAGGCAAGCACATAGGATGGTAAATTCTCTTAAAAATTTCATCTTCATCTCCATTCTTTTCTATAATAATGATATGAGACCTATTATATATGATAATAAAAAAATAATCCAAAAATATATTTGACATAGACCTATCAGCCGGTATACTATCTAAATATTGCACATAAAATGTCTAAAAATAGAGGCTTATCATTAAGTTTTAGAAATATTTATAAATTTACATAAATAAATGTAAAATTTGGTAAAAGTGCTTGATTTTAAGATGTTTTTGATGTATTATAATATGGTGCTTTGAAGCAAGATGTTGCTTGTGGCTTAAGCCAAAACCATGAGGGAACTCTTGTCTAGCAAGTTTAGAAATAATTCTAAGCGGTTTCCACACATATTAAACGCCCGGAGGCGTGGTATAGAAAGAGAGAGGAAAAATGGCTAATCAACAAAAAATCAGAATTAGACTTAGAGCTTACGATCACGAAGTTATCGATAGCTCAGCAGAAAAAATCGTAGAAGCGGTTAAAAGAAGCGGAGCAGAAGTATCAGGACCAATTCCACTTCCAACAGAAGTAGAAAAGATTACAATCTTAAGAGCGGTTCACAAATACAAAGACTCTAGAGAACAGTTTGAACAAAGAACACACAAAAGATTAATCGATATCATAAACCCTAATGCAAAAACATTAGATGCACTTAAGAAATTAAACTTACCTGCAGGTGTTGATATCGAAATTAAGTTATAATAACTGTAATTAGAATGATTGGATAATCAATCCGCTGTAATTAAGGAGGTACTCATGAAGAGTATATTTACAACAAAAGTAGGCATGACTCAAGTCATCGATGAAGACGGAGTTATCACTCCAGTTACTGTTCTAAAAGCTGAAGAAAACGTAGTTGTACAAATTAAAACAGAAGAAACAGACGGTTACAACGCAGCACAAATCGGCTATATGGACAAAAAGGAAAAAAATGTCAAAAAACCAGTAAAAGGACACTTTGACAAAGCAGGCGCATCTTATAAAAGATACTTAAAAGAAGTTAACTACGGAAATGACCCAGTAGACCTAATAGTAGGTGATACAGTAGCTGTAGATATCTTTGAAGAAGGCGACATGGTAGACGTTGTTGCAACAAGCAAGGGTAAAGGTACCCAAGGTGCTATTAAAAGATGGAACTATGGTAGAGGTCCACAATCTCACGGTTCAAAATCTCACAGAGTAGCAGGTGCTCGTTCAGCAGGTTCAGATCCAGCAAGAGTATTCAAAGGTAGAAAAGGCTCAGGAAAAATGGGAAATGAAAGAGTTACTATCCAAAATTTACAAGTAGTTAAAGTAAATGCAGATGATAGTTACATCCTAGTTAAAGGTGCGGTTCCAGGGCCTAAAGGCGGACTTGTTCAAGTAAAACAAGCAGTTAAGGGCCAAAACTAAGGAGGAGTTAGATGCCTAAAGTTAATGTTTTAAACATAAAAGGAGAAAATGTTGGAGAAATTGAGTTAAATGAAACTCTATTTAACACTGAAATTAGCGAACACGCTGTATATGAAGTAGTTAAAAACCAACTTGCAAATAAAAGACAAGGTACACAATCTGCTAAAACACGTGCTGAAGTACGTGGTGGTGGACGTAAACCATTTAGACAAAAAGGAACAGGTAGAGCTCGTCAAGGTTCAATAAGAGCACCACACTATACAGGCGGTGGAGTTGTATTTGCACCAAAACCAAGAGACTACAGTTACCAAGTTCCTAAAAAACTAAGAAGAAAAGCACTTTACTCAGTTCTTACTTCAAAAGTAAACGAAAACGAATTAATAGTTTTAGATAGCCTATCATTTGAAGCTCCTAAAACAAAAGAAGCAGCAAACATTTTAAGTGCAATCGATGCTGGTAAAAAAGCTTATGTAGTAACAGCAGAAAATGACCAATTAGTTTATAGATCATTTAGAAACATCGAAGGTGTTGATGTATCAGCTGCAAACTTAATCAATGTTTATGACTTAGTAAGACATAACAAGCTAGTAATTACAAAAGATGCAATTGCTAAACTTGAGGAGGTATTTATATAATGAAATCACCTTATGAAGTAATTAAAAGACCAATTATTACAGAAAAAAGCATGAGCTTACTTGATGAAAACAAATACACTTTTGAAGTAGATAAAAATGCAAACAAACCAGAAATTAAAGCTGCTATCGAACAAATTTTTGACGGTGTAAAAGTTAAAAAAGTTAGAACCATGAACTACGAAGGTAAAAGAGTAAGAACTCGTCATGGTATCGGTAAAAAAGCTGACTGGAAAAAAGCTGTCGTAACACTAACAGATGACAGTGCAGAAATCGAATACTTCGAAGGTTTATAAGGAGGATTTAAATGCCTAGAAAATTAAAGCCAACCTCAAACGGCCATAGAAATATGTCTGTTTCAACATTCGAAGAAATTACAACAAACAGACCAGAAAAATCACTTACTACAGACCTTAAAAGCAAAGGTGGACGTAATAACACAGGTAGAACAACTGTTCGTTTTAGAGGCGGTGGAGTAAAAAGAAAATATAGAATCATCGACTTTAAAAGAAATAAAGATAATATCCCAGCAACAGTAAAAACTATCGAATACGATCCAAATAGATCAGCAAATATCGCTCTTATCACATATGCAGATGGTGAAAAAAGATATATCCTAGCTCCAAGAGGACTTAAAGTTGGAGATAGCATCATCTCAGGAGCAGAAGCAGATATCAAACCAGGTAATGCACTTGAATTAAGAGATATTCCAGTAGGTACAACAGTACACAATATTGAAATGAGACCAGGTCAAGGTGGTATCCTTGTAAGATCAGCAGGAACTGGTGCACAACTTATGGCTAAAGAAGGAAACTTTGCTACACTTAGATTACCAAGTGGTGAAGTTAGACTTATCCACTTAAGCTGTAAAGCAACAGTAGGTGTTGTAGGAAACCAAGAACACGAATTAGTAAGACTAGGAAAAGCTGGTAAATCAAGATATAAAGGCCGTAGACCACACGTAAGAGGATCTGTAATGAACCCAGTAGATCACCCACACGGTGGTGGTGAAGGTAGAACACCAATCGGTCGTCCATCACCAATGACACCATGGGGTAAAAAAGCTATCGGTGTTAAAACACGTAACAAGAAAAAAGCTTCTTCACAATACATTGTAAGAAGAAGAGATGAAAAATAGGGGGATATAATGGCAAGATCACTTAAAAAAGGACCTTTTGTCGATGATCATTTAATGAAAAAAATTGACGAATTAAATGAAAAAAATGAGAAAAAAGTTGTAAAAACTTGGTCAAGACGTTCTACAATATTCCCTGAATTTGTAGAACATACTATAGCAGTTCACGATGGTAGAAAACACGTGCCAATCTATATCACAGAAGATATGGTAGGACACAAACTAGGTGAATTTGTACCAACAAGAACTTTCAGAGGCCACGCTAAAAAGGCAACTGAAATGAAAAGTAAAATGCGTTAGGAGATGACAATGGAAGTAAAAGCAACAGCTAAATATCAAAGAATATCTCCTCTTAAAGTAAACTATATTTGTAAAGAAATTAGAGGTAAACAAGTAGACGAAGCACTAAATATCTTAAGATTTACAAACAAAAAAGGTGCTAGATTACTAGAAGATGTACTAAAAAGCGCTATTGCAAATGCTGAAAACAACAACGGTCTTGATAGAGAAGACCTATATGTTAAAAATGCATTTGCTAATGATGCTCCAACAATGAAAAGATGGCATCCAAAAGCTAAAGGTGCAGCTTACCCAATACTAAAAAGAAGTAGCCACATCGGTGTAATTCTTGAGAATATAGAGGCATAGGAGGAAAAAATGGGCCAAAAAGTAAACCCAAAAGGATTTAGAGTTGGTGTTATAAAAGATTGGGATTCAAAATGGTTTGCAGACAAAGAAGAATTCTCAGATCTATTAGTTGAAGACTATAACATCAGAAAAGTAATAAAAAAAGAAGTTTATGATGCAGGTATTGCAGATATCGAAATAGAACGTGCAGTAAACAACCTTAAAATCACAATCTATGCTGGAAAACCAGGAATGGTAATCGGTAAAGGTGGAGCAGGAATTGAAGAACTTAAGAAAAAAATCGAAAAAGTTGCTCCGGGTAAAAGAACAATCATAAACGTAGAAGAAATTAAATACCAAGACTTAAATGCACAATTAGTAGCAGAAAACATTGCATCAGCACTAGAAAACAGGGTAGCATTTAGACGTGCTATGAAACAACCTATCCAAAGAACAATGAGAGCTGGAGCTAAGGGTATCAAAACAATGGTATCAGGTAGACTTGGTGGAGCTGATATGGCTAGAAGCGAAGGATATTCAGAAGGAACAATTCCACTTCAAACACTAAGAGCAGACATTGACTACGGATTTGCTGAAGCAGACACAGAATACGGTAAAATTGGTTGTAAAGTATGGATCTATAAAGGCGAAGTCCTACCAGGAGAAAAAGCAGTTAGAGAACCAAAACTAAAACAAAGACCAAATAACAGAAATAACAAAAAAAGAAGAAACAACAATAGACGTCCTAACAGAAACGCAAACGAAAATACTAACAAGTAGTATTTATATAAGGAGACAAACTTATGTTAATGCCTAAAAGAGTTAAATATCGTAGACAACACAGGGGCAGAATGAAAGGTGAAGCTCAAAGAGGAAACCAACTAGCTTACGGTGAGTACGGCTTACAAGCCTTAGAAGCTACTTGGATGACAGCTAACCAAATCGAGGCTGCTCGTCGTGCGATGACAAGATACATCAAAAGAGGTGGTCAAATCTGGATTAAAGTATTCCCAGATAAACCAGTATCAAAAAAACCTGCAGAAGTAAGAATGGGTTCTGGTAAAGGTGCCCCAGAATATTGGGTAGCAGTAGTAAAACCAGGCCGTGTACTATTTGAAATGAGTGGTGTAAGCGAAGAAGTTGCAAGAGAAGCTATGAGACTTGCTGCTCAAAAACTTCCAATCAAAACCAAATTCATACAAAGACTTGAAGTTACAGGTACGGAGGAATAATAATGAAAGCAAAAGAAATCAGAAATTTATCAGACCATGATTTAGATAAACAATTATATGATTTACAAAGTGAGCTTTTTAATCTTCGTTTCAGACTTGCAACTGGACAATTAGAAAATCCATCAGCAATTGGAAATGTCAAAAAAGACATCGCTAGAGTTAAAACAATTCAAACTGAAAGAAAGCTTAATATAAATAGGGAGGCTTAAATTTCATGGAAAGAAACAGTAGAAGAGTAGAACGTGGTGTTGTAGTATCTGATGCGATGGATAAAACTATTACAGTTTTAGTAGAAGATAAAATATCACACCCAGTTTACAAAAAAAGAATCAACAGAAGTAAAAAATACAAAGCTCATGATGAAAATAATGAAGCTAAAGTAGGCGATAAAGTAGTAATCATGGAAACTCGCCCTCTATCAAAAACAAAAAGATGGAGACTAGTTAGAGTTAGTGAAGCTGCTGAGATTGTTTAATAGGTTAAGGAGATATTCATGATACAACAAGAAACTCGCATGAGAGTTGCAGATAACTCCGGAGCACGTGAATTACAAGTAATCAAAGTTCTAGGCGGAACTGGAATTAGATATGCAAATATAGGTGATGTTGTAACTTGTTCAGTTAAAAGTGCAACACCCGGCGGAGCGGTAAAAAAAGGTGACGTTGTAAAAGCAGTAATCGTAAGAAGCAAAAGAGGCTTAAAAAGAAACGACGGATCAAAAATCAACTTTGATGAAAACGCAGCAGTAATCATAAAAGAAGATAAATCACCAGTAGGAACCCGTATATTTGGACCAGTAACTAGAGAACTAAGAGGGGAAGGATTCATGAGAATTATATCCCTAGCTCCAGAAGTACTATAGGAGGAAGTTATGCACGTTAAAAAAGGCGATAAAGTTCAAATAATATCAGGCTCATACAAGGGTCATGTTGGAGAAGTTTTAGAAGCTTATCCAAAAGAAAATAAAGTTATAGTTGAAGGTGCTAATGTTCGTGTTAAACACCAAAGAGCAACTCAAATGGGTGAAGAAAGCGGCAGAATCGAAAAAGAATGCCCAATTGATGCTTCAAAAGTACTTTTATATTCAGAAGAACTTAAAAAAGGTGTAAGAACAAACAAAGTACTTGAAGATGGCAGAAAAATCAGAGTAAGCCATAAAACAAACGAAAAATTCGATTGAGTTTAAGGAGACATTATGGCAAACAGTAGACTAAAAGAAAAATACGAAAATGAAGTAGTACAAGCATTAATAGAACAATTTGGCTATGAAAATGTAATGCAAGTTCCAAAACTTGAAAAGATCGTAATTAACGTTGGTCTTGGAGAAGCAAAAGATAACCAAAACCTTTTAAATTCAGTTAAAAACGAACTTGCACTAATCACAGGTCAACAACCAATAGAAGTAAAAGCTAAAAAATCAGTAGCTAACTTTAAACTTAGAGAAGGACAACCTATTGGTACAAAAGTTACATTAAGACGCCAAAAAATGTATGATTTCCTAGATAAACTAATCTCAATCTCACTACCACGTGTTAGAGACTTTAGAGGAATTAATCCAAACTCATTTGATGGACGTGGAAACTATTCACTAGGAATCAAAGAACAATTAATATTCCCAGAAATCAAATATGATGATGTAGATTTCCTACATGGGATGGATATTACTATAGTTACTACAGCACAAACAGACGAAGAAGCTAAAGCATTCTTACAATTAATGGGAATGCCATTTACAAAATAAAGGAGTAACGATGGCTAAAAAGTCAATGATAGCTAAACAAAAGAAGCATCACAAATATTCAACACAAGAATATAACAGATGTAAAATTTGTGGTAGACCACATGGTTACCTTAGAAAATATGGAATTTGCCGTATTTGCTTTAGAGAACTAGCAAATGAAGGAAAAATTCCAGGAGTAAGAAAAGCAAGCTGGTAATTAGGGAGGATATTAATTATGATGACAGATCCAATTGCGGATATGCTAACAAGAATTAGAAATGCAGTAAAAGCTAATCATAAACAAGTAAGCTTACCATCTTCTAATGAAAAGAAAGCTATTGCACAAATTCTTCTTGATGAAGGCTTCATAAACGGATTTAATGTTGAAGAAGACAACAAACAAGGAATTCTTACAATAGACTTAAAATATACTGAAAACGGTGAGAAAGTAATCTCAGGACTAAGAAGAATAAGTAAACCAGGCCTTAGAGTTTACGTAAAAGCAAACGAAGTACCAAAAGTACTAAATGGTCTTGGAACAGCAATTATTTCAACATCAAAAGGACTTTTAACTGACAAAGCTGCAAGAAGTGAAAACATCGGTGGCGAAGTTATTTGTTACGTATGGTAAGGAGAAATATATGTCAAGAATAGGTAAACAACCAATTGAAATACCAAATGGAGTTTCAGTTGTAATTGATGGACAAAACATCAGAGTTGAAGGTCCAAAAGGAAATTTAACTCAAGATTTTCCAAAAACAATTGAAATAGTAGAAGAAGATAACCAACTACTAATTAACATTCCAGAAAATTATACAAAACAACAAAACATAGACCATGGTTTATTTAGATCACTTATTGCAAATATGGTACAAGGTGTTACCGAAGGATTTAGCAAAACCCTTCAAATAGAAGGTACAGGTTACAGAGCACAAAAACAAGGAAATAACCTAGTTATGAACCTTGGTTTTTCACATCAAGTAACTATGGAAGATCCTGAAGGTATCGAAACTGAAGTTCCAAATGACAGAACAATAATTGTAAAAGGAATTGATAAACAATTAGTAGGCTTACATGCAGCTAACATTAGAAAATGGAGAAAACCAGAGCCATATAAAGGTAAAGGTATCAAATATGAAGGCGAATATGTAAGACGTAAAGTCGGTAAAACAGGTAAGTAGGAGATATAAATGGCTAAAGATAATAAAAGACAAAGACTTCAAACTCGTAAAAAAAGAGTTAGAGCAAAAATCAGCGGTACTCCTCAAAGACCAAGACTTTCCGTATATAAGTCAAATGCTAACATTTACGCACAAATTATTGATGATGTAAATGGAGTAACTCTTGCAAGCGCAAATACCCTACAAAAAGAAGTTGCAGAAGGTCTTGATAATACATCAAATGTAGAAGCTGCAAGCAAAGTAGGAGAAGCTATTGCTAAAAAAGCAAACGAAGCTGGAATAACAGAAGTTGCTTTTGATAGAAATGGTAATATTTACCATGGAAAAGTTAAAGCTTTAGCAGAAGCAGCAAGAGAAGCTGGTCTTAAGTTTTAATAGGAGGTTAAGGATGAATTATTTATTAAGAAGTGAAGTAGAAAAACTCAACCTCGAAGATAGAGTAGTTGCTATAAACAGAGTTGCAAAAACTGTAAAAGGTGGACGTAACATGAGATTCTCAGCACTTGTTGTAGTAGGAGATTCTAACGGAGTAGTTGGAGTTGGAACAGGAAAAGCTACAGAAGTACCAGAAGCAATTAGAAAAGCAACAGAAGATGCTAAAAAACACATGATCCGCGTTCCACTAGTAGGAACAACAATTCCTCACAGAGTTGAAGGAGTAAAAGGTGCTGGACATGTTTTACTAATGCCTGCCCTAGAAGGTACAGGAGTTATCGCTGGTGGTCCAGTGCGTGCTATTTGTGAACTTGCAGGTTACAAAGACATCAGAGCTAAAAACCTAGGATCAAATAACCCTAGAAATATCATCAATGCATGTGTAGAAGCATTCTCAAACATGAAAACTGTTGAAGAAGTTGCTAAACTTCGTGGTAAATCGGTAGAAGAATTCGATTATTAAGGAGAGAGTATGGCACAATTAGAAATCAAACTTAAAAGATCTTTTATCGGTAAAAAAGATGATCAAATTGCAACAGCTAAAGCCCTTGGACTTAAAAAAATCGGCCAAAGCGTTGTAAAAGAAGATAATCCAGCAGTAAGAGGAATGATTAATAAAATTCCATTTATGCTAGAAGTAAAAGAATTAAACTAGGAGTGTAAGATGAAATTACATGAATTACAACCTAATGAGCCTCTAAAAAAGAGAAAAAGAAAAGGTAGAGGTCCAGGTTCTGGAAATGGTACACGTGCAGGTCGTGGTCAAGATGGTCAAAACTCAAGAAGCGGCGGTGGCGTAAGACCAGGTTTCGAAGGTGGACAAATGCCACTATACAGACGTCTTCCAAAAAGAGGATTTAACAACATCAACAAAAAACAATACGAAGTTATTAATGTTGAAACATTAAACATCTTTGAAGACGGTACAGAAGTAACACCAGAATTACTATTTGAAAACAAAATTTTAAATAAGAACAAAGCTAAAGATGGAGTTAAAATCCTTGGTGATGGAGAACTTACATCAAAACTTACAGTAAAAGCTCACAAATTCACAGCATCTGCTCGCGAAAAAATCGAAGCAGCTGGTGGATCAGTTGAAGAAATAGAAGTTAAAAAATGGGTAAAACCATCTAAGAAAGATACTACTGAAGAAAACTAAGAAGGTGAGCAATGTTAGAAACAATAAAAAAAGCATCAAGAGAGCCAGAGATTAAGAAAAAGTTTTGGTTTACTATCCTAATGCTAGTTATCTATAGATTAGGAAATAATATTCCAATACCATTTATTGATCAAGAAACTCTTAGAAATGCTTACTCATCTGTGGAAGGAACCCTAGTTGACTACCTAAACATGTTAACAGGTGGTGGACTATCAACCCTTTCAATCTTTGCCCTAGGAGTACAGCCATACATTACATCTAGTATCGTAATGCAGCTTTTAACAGTTGTAATACCTAGACTAGAAGAATTAACACGTGAAGGTGAGCAAGGACGTAAGCAAATACAAAAATATACTAGGTATATGACAATCATTCTTGCGATATTCCAAGCAGTAGCTGTAACAAATGGTTTGTATGGAGCAGCCCTATCTAATGCAACAACATTCCAAAAATTCGTTATGAATATAATCCTTATCGGTGGAACAATGTTTGTAACTTGGATGGGTGAAACCATAACAGAAAAAGGTATTGGTAATGGTACAAGCCTTTTAATCTTTATGGGTATTATAGCATCATTTCCAAAAACTATATCTAGATGGCAAGATCAAGTTCGCTACGGATTAATAAGCTATCTACCAATTATAATTATGGTTATATTAATAATCTTAATAGTAATTGCAGTAGTGCTAATATCTGAAGGTGAAAGAAAAATACCAGTCCAATATGCAAAAAGAGTTGTAGGACGTAAGATGTATGGCGGTCAATCTACTCACATACCAGTAAAAGTAAACATGGGTGGAGTAATGCCAATAGTATTTGCATCAGCAGTACTAGCTATACCATCAACAATTAGTCTTTTCTTTGGAAATGGTGGAGAAAGTGGGATAACAAACTTCTTCCAAAATACAACTGGAGGATTTATCCTATATTTAGTAATCCAATCAGCATTAATTCTAATCTTTGCATACTTCTATAACCAAATCCAATTTAATACTGTAGAATATGCAAAACAATTGCAACAAAATGGTGGATTTATTCCAGGTATCAGACCAGGAAAACCAACTAGTGAATATCTAGGAAAAGTTGCAACAAGAATAACATTTATAGGATCAATTGCTTTAGCTCTATTAACAATCATTCCAGCAATTGCATCAAAACTATTAGGACTATCCCTATCATTTGGTGGTTCATCAGTAATCATCGTAGTAGGAGTAATAATAGAGACAATCAAACAACTAGAAGCAATGATGACAATGAAGCAATACAAAGGGTTTTTAAATAGGTAAATGATGAATATTATATTGTTAGGACCCCCAGGAGCAGGTAAGGGTACACTTTCAAAAAAAATTTTGGAAAACTTAAATGCAGTTCAAATTTCTACAGGAGACATTTTTAGATACAATATCAAAAATGAAACTCCTCTAGGAGTAAAAGCAAAAGGATACATGGACAAGGGAGAACTTGTTCCAGATGAAGTAACCATCGACCTACTCTGGGATTATTTCGATAAATTAGAAGAAGACGATCTACTAGTACTATTTGATGGTTTTCCAAGAACATTAAACCAAGCCAAAGCGCTTGATGATGGAATGGAAGATAGAAACCAAAAAATAGATGGTGTAATCTACTTTGATGTAGACTATGATACACTTATCAAAAGAACAACAGGTAGACGTGTATGTCCAGAATGTGGAGCAACATATCACATAGAAAACCATCCGCCAAAAGTGGAAGGCATCTGTGATAAATGTGGTACACCACTAATCCACAGAAAAGATGATGAGCTAGAAACAGTTAAAAATAGAATCGATGTTTACAATGAACAAACCGCCGTACTCATTGATTATTACACAAATAAAGGTATATTAAAGAGTATTGACGGCACACAAACTGTTGATGAATTATTTAAAGAATTTAACGATAAATTAGGAGAACTTAACTAATTTATGGTTAAAATAAGAGAAAATAAAGAATCTCTTTAGGCCAATATGTCTTATAAAAGAGATCGACGTTTAAGGACATATTAGATAAGATAAGGAGGTTCTATATATGTCAAAAAAAGATGCTATAGAAGTTACAGGAGTAGTAAAAGAAGTACTCCCAAATGCAATATTTAAAGTAGAGCTAGATAATGGACACGAAATTCAAGCCCATCTATCTGGTAAACTACGTATGAACAGCATAAGAATACTAGAAGGAGATAAAGTTACAGTAGAACTATCTCCATATGACCTTAGCCAAGGAAGAATTACTTGGAGGAAGAAATAGTCCCATCATCTTGGGTGAAAAATCAAAAAGATTTTTCATTTTCGAGACGAACAGAGTGAGTCCGAAAAACTAAGCGAGAAGGCCTTGAAAAGGACTTCGAGAGGATTAACCCCATAGGGATTAAAAAAGAAGTCGAATAAAGACAAGGAGAAATGAATGAAAGTCAGAGCATCAGTTAAAAAAATGTGCGATAAATGCAAAATTATCAAAAGAAACGGTAAAGTTATGGTAATTTGCGATAATCCAAAACACAAACAAAGACAAGGTTAGGAGGGTTTAATGCCAAGATTAGCTGGTATAGATTTACCTAGAGAAAAAAGAGCAGAAATAGGCCTTACTTATATTTACGGTATCGGTCGTGCAACTGCTAACGAAATATTAAAAAACACAGGAATCAACCCTGATACAAAAATGAAAGATCTTACTGAAGAAGAACTAGGTCAATTACGTGAACAATTAAACAACTATACAATCGAAGGTGATTTACGTCGTGAAACATCTATGAATATTAGAGCACTTCGTGAAATCAACTCATATAGAGGAAATAGACACAAAGCAGGCCTACCAGTAAGAGGACAAAATACAAAAAACAACGCAAGAACCAGAAAAGGTAGAAGGGGTTAAGGAGAATAAATGGCAACTAAAGGCAAACACACTTCTAGAAGAAGAAGAGTCAAAAAAAATGTTGAACGTGGCCAAGCTCACATTAACTCAACATTTAACAATACAATGGTAACAATCACTGATATGCAAGGTAATGCATTATCATGGGCTTCAGCTGGTCAATTAGGATTTAGAGGAAGCAGAAAATCTACACCATTTGCTGCACAAGAAGCAGCAGAAACAGCTGCAAAAAAAGCTATCGATCAAGGTCTAAAAACAGTAGAAGTATACGTAAAAGGCCCAGGTAGCGGACGTGAATCAGCTATTAGAAGCTTACAAGCTGCAGGACTTGAAGTAACAATGATTAAAGATGTTACACCAATTCCTCACAATGGATGTAGACCACCAAAAAGAAGAAGAGTTTAATAAGGAGAAATTATGGCAGTATCAAAAGATCCAGTTTATAAAAGAGCAAGAGCTTTAGGAATTTCTCCAGCATACCTAGGTTATACAGGTGAATCAAAAAGACAATTACCACAAAGACGTGGAAAAATGTCAGATTACGGTATGCAACAAAGAGAAAAACAAAAAGCTAAATTCATCTACGGCATGTCTGAAAAACAATTTAGAAGCTACTACGAAAAAGCTACTAAAATGCCAGGACAAACAGGTGAACAATTAATCGTTCTTTGCGAAAGAAGACTTGATAATATTGCATTTAGATCAGGCCTTGCAAGAACAAGAAGAGAAGCAAGACAAATTGTAACTCACGGACACTTATTAGTAAATGGTAAACAAGTAGACATCCCATCATACTTAGTAGAAGTTGGCGATGTAATTGAAGTACGTGAAAAATCTAGAAATAAAGAATTATTCAAAACAATTAAAGAAACAAATGCTACATTTGGAGTAGTTGATTGGATGGGTTCTGATTTAGAAAACTTAAAAGTAACTATTGATAGACTTCCAACAAGAGAAGAAATTGATATCCCAGTAGAAGAACGTATGATCGTAGAGTTCTACTCTAAATAATTAAGAACTAAAAAGTTAGAACTAAGGAGTTACCATGATCGAAAAATTAGATACAAATATAGAAATACTCGATATAAACGAAGGCGATCATTACGGCAAGTTTGCCCTATATCCACTCGAACGAGGCTATGGTACAACCATTGGAAACAGTATGAGAAGGGTGCTACTTTCATCCTTACCTGGTTCTAGCGTCTCAAAAATTCTTATCGAAGGAGTCCTTCATGAATTTTCCACTATAGATGGAGTAGTAGAAGACGTTCCTGAAATAATATTAAATATCAAAGGTCTAGATATCAAAAAACAAGGTAATGAAGATGTTACCCTATTTTTAGAAATAGAAGGACCTAAAATAGTAACAGCTAAGGATATAAGCAAAGATAGCTCCATTGAAATTGCAAACCCAGATCATTACATTGCAACAGTAAATGACAAAGCAAATCTATTTATCTCACTTGAAGTTACAAACGGCAAGGGATACCAATTAGCAGACCAAAATAAATCTGATTCAGATCCTATAGGTACAATTGCTATTGACTCATCATTTACACCAGTAGAAAAGGTAAACTACTATGTAGAAAATACAAGAGTGGGAGAAGCTACTGATTTTGATAAATTAATCATAGAAGTATGGACAAATGGAACCATATCACCACAAGAAGCTCTATCAGAAGGAGCAAATGTACTTATTAATGACTTTAAATACTTTAAAGACCTACCAAATGTTTCTTTCGTTGAAGAAGAGGATAGAGTCGAAGAAGTGGAAGAAGTTATTGAAGATAACACAGACCAAATGCTTGAGAAAACTATCGAAGAAATGGACCTATCCCTACGTTCATTTAACTGTCTAAAAAGAGCAGGCTTTGATACAGTTGCTGATATAGTAGAAAAATCTGAAGCAGAACTAAAAACAATCAAGAATTTTGGTAAAAAATCATTAGAAGAAGTAAAAGACAAAGTCCATGATATGGGACTAAGTCTAGCAGACGAATAGGAGGTAAAAATGGCTAATAAAAGAAAACTTGGCAGAAGAACTGACCATAGAAATGCCATGCTAAGAAACCAAGTGACTTCTTTATTCGATAACGGTAGAATTGAAACTACAGTTACCAGAGCAAAAGAAACACAAAAAATGGCTGAAAAAATGATCACACTTGGCAAAGATGGATCACTTCAAGCAAGAAGACAAGCAGCAGCCTACATTTACAAACCATCTACAGTTCAAAGACTATTTGATGAAATAGCACCAGAATATGAAGAACGTAACGGTGGTTACACAAGAGTACTTAAAATGGGTCCAAGAAGAGGAGACGGTTCAGAAAGAGCTATCTTAGAACTTGTTTAATAATAAGCCCTTATAAGTACTAGACAACTAAAATAAGTTTAAATGATTAATAAATTTTATAAAAACTTCTAGCATCTTTGCGTGTGCACAAAGGTGCTTTTTTGTTACAAAATTTTATAGAAAGTTTATACTAATAAAAATGTAAATAGCTGTTTAGATTTAAAATATTTGGGAAAGGGTTTTTAAATTTTATTTTCCTAATTCGGAGGAAATCACAAACAAACGTTACAATTTCAACCATCTTCTAGACTAAATTTATTTGCTAATTAAATAATAAAATGATATAGTTATAGGTAAGTAAGTATAAATTATTAACCAATAGGGGATGGATTTTATGGAAAAAACACTTGTAGAAAAACTAGATAAAGCAAATTTTGCAGTGTTCAATTCGATGGATGATTGGGTGCGCATCGTGGCCCCAGAGGGGTCTACTATTTTTGTTAACAATTCTTTGAAAGAGGCCAAGGTCAAATCAAAAGACATAGAAATATACCTAAATGAAAATCTACCCCTTAACTTATCTTCAGAAAATGAGACCATAAGAGATACTACTGTTGTAGAAGAAAAACTTATTTCTGGTAGATATTACAGCATCAAGGCCTCTCCTATTTTTATCGACAATAACTATGTAGGGATTGTAGAAGTTTTTCGTGATATAACTCGCGAAACAATGATGAAGGTTGAACTTTTTGATGAAAATAGGTCTATGCTAGATGACATAAGGTTTGTAAGAAAAGTCCAATCATCAATACTTCCTAAGGATAGGATTTATGGCAATATCGACCTATCAGGTATTTATAATCCCAGTGAAAATGTATCTGGAGACTTATACGATATAGTAAAAATAGATGATGATAAATATGCCTTCTATATAGCAGATGTTATGGGCCATGGTGTCAAATCATCTATAATGACTATGTTTATTAAGGTCTCGATTTTTTCAATTTTTGATAAACATCCAGATTTTACCCCTTCTGAAGCTCTTTTAAAATTACGAAAGAGATTTTCTGAACTAGAAATGGATTCTTCTCAATATTTTACAGCATGGTTAGGTATATTTGATTTTAAAGACCATAGTCTAACCTATTCAAATGCAGGCCATAATTGCCCGCCTATGATTTACAAAAAAGAAGATTTAGATTGTGAATTCCTTCATGCCAACGGCAGGATGATATCAAATATAATCGAGCCAGATGTTTATAGCGAGCTAACTACAACTATAAAAGATGGCGATAGAATTTTATTTTTTACAGATGGGGCTATAGAGGCTAATAATGAAGATAAAAAAGAATATGGCTTAGAAAGATTAAGGGAATCTTTTTGTAAGCACCAGGACTTAGAAAAAGTTTACGAAGAAATAAATGACTTTACCTGGGGAGAACAAGAAGATGATATTACCCTAGCTATGATTTTATATAAGGAGAATTAAATGCAACTAAATAGATTAATCGATCATACAAACTTAAAAGCTGATGCTACAACAGCTGATATAAAAAAACTAGTAGATGAAGCAGTGGAACACGACTTTTTTAGTGTTTGTGTAAACTCATCTTTTGTAAAGTTTATCAAAGAATACAATAACCAAGTAACTATAGCAACAGTAGTAGGTTTTCCACTAGGAGCCATGGCAACTCGCGCTAAGGCCTACGAAACAAAATGTGCTATAGAAGATGGGGCAAGCGAGATTGATATGGTTATAGAAATAGGCCGTCTAAAAGAAGGCGACTATGACTATGTTCTAGAAGATATCAAGGCAGTAAAAGAAGCTTGTGGAGATAATATTTTAAAAGTAATTATTGAAACATGCTTATTAACAGAAGAAGAAATCGTAAAAGCTTGTGAACTTGCTGTAGAAGCTGGCGCAGAATTTGTAAAAACATCTACAGGTTTTTCAACCGGTGGGGCAACAGCAGAAAATATTGCTCTAATGAGAAAAACAGTTGGGCCAGATATAGGGGTAAAAGCAAGTGGTGGTATCCATTCTAAAGAAGAAGCCCTAGAGATGATAGAAAATGGTGCCACTAGAATTGGCGCAAGCAAGTCTATAGACATTTGTAGATAGGTATTATTATGGCAAATGAAGTCATGATGCAGGCCTTTGAGTGGGATACTCTGGGCGATGGCAGTTTTTATAAAAATTTAACTAAAAATGCACAAAAATTAAAAGAAAATGGTATAGATGGTCTATGGCTACCACCAATGACTAAGGGTGGATCTGACATGGATGTAGGCTATGGAGCCTATGACCTTTGGGACTTGGGAGAGTTTGATCAAAAGGGAACTATAAGAACTAAATACGGAAGTAAAGAAGAACTCCATGAGGCCATAGATGCCCTTCATCAAGCAGGTATAAAATGCTATGCTGATGTAGTTTTAAACCATAAGGGTAATGGTGATGAAAAAGAAAAATTCAAAGCCATAATGGTAGATCAAAATAATCGTACCGATGATGTGGGTGAAGAAACAGAGATAGAAGCATGGACTCACTTTACCTTTGCTGGTAGAGATGGGAAATACTCAGATATGCAATGGCACTGGTACCATTTTACAGGGGTAGACTATGATGCTCTCTCAGAAACGTCCGCTATTTATAGAATAGTAGGAGATGGCAAATACTGGGATAAAGATGTTTCCAATGAAAAAGGAAACTTTGATTATTTGATGAATAATGATATAGACCACAAACACCCAGAAGTACGCGAAGAATTATTTAGATGGGCAGATTGGTTTATAGATGAAACCAAGGTAGATGGTTTTCGCTATGATGCTCTAAAACATATATCAGACGAATTTATCCGTGATTTATCATGTCATATAACTGAGGAACGCGGCATAGATAATTTTTATTTATTTGGGGAATTTTGGCAATATTCTAAAGAAGCAATGGAAAATTATTTGGAAAAGACAGCCTACCAAGTGGACTTATTTGATGTGCCTTTGCATTTTCATATGGAAGAAGCCAGCAAGTCTATGGGCAATTACGATATGAGAAAGATATTTGATAATACAATCGTAAAAGACTTTCCAGAACAAGCGGTAACCTTTGTAGATAATCACGATAGCCAACCAGGCCAAGGCTTGGAATCATGGGTAGAAGAATGGTTTAAAGAAATAGCCTATGCCCTAATTTTATTTAGAAAAGATGGATATCCTTGTGTATTTGCCGGAGATTACTATGGTCTACGTGGCCCAGTAAAAACAGATCCGCTTGAAGAAATGATAAATAATATGATAAAAGTTCGCAAAAATTATAATTACGGCGAGCAAGATGATTATTTTGACGACCAAGCAGTAATTGGTTGGGTAAGACGTGGGGATGATGAGCATAAACCACTAGCAGTTTTAATTTCCATAAGAGATATGGCAGAAAAACAAATGCATGTAGGAGAAGCTGAGGCAGGAGCAACCTATGTGGATCTTTCAGGTAAAAATGAAGATATAGTAATCGATGAAGAAGGAAATGGAGTATTTACAGTTGGCCCAGGTGAAGTGACCTATTGGGCTAATAAAGAAACCCTATGAAATATTATGCAGTAAAAAAAGGTAGAAATCCTGGGATATATACATCCTGGGATTCTTGCTTAGAAGAAGTAAAAGGCTTTAGTGGAGCTATTTATAAATCATTTAAGACCCTAGAAGAAGCCAATGAGTTTATGACGGGGATAAAAGATGAAATAGAAATAGGCGAAAATGCAGTTATAGCTTATGTAGATGGCTCCTATAATCAAAAATTAAAAGTATATGGAGCAGGAGTGGTTTACATAACAGAAGGCGATGAATTAGAACTGATGAAGTCCTTCGATGATGAGTACCACACTCACAGAAATGTTGCAGGGGAAGTAAAAGCGAGTGAACTAGCCATAGCAAAGGCCATAGAAGATAAAAAAAGCCAAATAGTAATCTATCACGACTACCAAGGTATAGCATCATGGGCAACAGGAGAATGGAAGGCCAATAATGATTTGACCAAGTCCTATAAAAAGTTTATAGAAAATGCTAAAAAAAATATAGAAATAGACTTTGTAAAAGTAAAGGGACATTCCAATGATGAATACAACGATAGAGCAGATGGCTTGGCTAAGCAAGCTTGTGGAATAGGGTAAAAAAGTTGGAGAAATCTACCTCTTTTAATTTTATGATTTAATAAATTAAATGGTTTTAAATAAAAATTTAATTTGAAGAAAGATCTCTTCATTGCAAAAAATCAAAGAATTTGTAGGTAAATGCTTTTTCAAAGCTTTCGCATTATCTTGCTACTTATAGGAATAAATATTCAAAGTTAGTGGAGCTTATCTAGTCAAAAGATTTACTTGTAAGTCTTACATTCCTAAACCTCGTTACCAAACCATATTGTTCAATCCCATCCTTAGAAGTATATTAAATAAAGGAAATGAAGTACTTCCTTGAATCAATTCATAACCGCTAAATGCTGATGACTTCTGCTTTTGCAGGGGTTATCAGCTTTTTTATTACAAATTTATCTAAAGGAGAGATTATGTTAACTGATATTGCTATTATTTTTATCTTTGGAATTTTTATGGCCTATATTTTTGAAAAAATTGGCCTGGCACCAATTATTGGTATGCTTATTGCTGGTATTATCATTAGCCCCAACCAATTAAATCTTGTAAGTGAAGAAATTATAAATATATCTGCTGATCTAAGGCAAATAGCCCTTGTAGCTATACTAACTCGTGCAGGCCTATCTTTAAGCTTTGATAAACTTAAAAAAGTAGGGCGTCCCGCTATTTTTCTTAGCTTTGTTCCAGCTAGTGTTGAAATGCTTGCTCTAATATTTTTTTCTAAAAAATTTTTTAAGATTGATACCATTGATGCTGGAATTATGGCTGCAGTTCTTGCTGCTGTAAGTCCTGCTATTGTTGTACCGCGCATGATAAAACTTATTGACGAAGGATATGGGGCTGATAAAAATATTCCTCAGATGATATTAGCAGGTGCTAGTGTGGATGATGTCTTTGTTATAGTATTTTTCTCATCATTTTTGGCCCTTAAAACGGGTGGATCCCTATCAGCTATGAGTTTTTTTAATATACCAATTTCTATAGCAAGTGGGGTGATTCTTGGAATAATAGTGGGAAAAACTGTGGCTGTTATTTTTGAAAAAATAAAAATCAATGACATTTATAAAGCTATGGTTTTTGTAGGTACTTCGTTTTTGATGCTTAGATTGGAAAAATTATTAGAAAATCACCTAGCCTTATCAGCTCTTATAGCCATTATGGTAGCTGGAATTACTATTAACAGGGAAAACACCAAGCTTGCCAATGATTTACTTGCATCCTACAACAGGCTATGGAAGGTTTTTGAATTATTTTTGTTTGTCCTTGTAGGTATTTCAGTTGACTTAGCCTATGTGAGGGAAGCTGGATTTTTAGCTGTGATTTTAATTCTGCTTGGTCTTATTTTTAGAATGGTAGGTGTAAATATTTCTTTGATTAAAACAAATTTAAATAAAAATGAAAGGATTTTTACTTCTTTTGCTTATTTGCCAAAGGCAACTGTCCAAGCTGCCATAGGCCCTGTAGCCCTTCAAATGGGTCTTGCTAGCGGCAATTTAATCTTGTCAGTATCTGTAATAGCTATTTTGCTTACAGCGCCTTTAGGAGCAATATTAACTGATAAAACTTACAAGAAGCTATTAAAAAAGAGTTAGCATATGCTAACTCTTACTTATTTTCTTCTTCTACTCTTTTTACTTCATCGGCTAACTTTAAATAATAATTTTGGGCTACTTCTAGTTCGAATAAACTTGAATCATCAAAGTAGGCTTGCATTTCATCTATTAAATTTGCAAGTTTTTGATCCTCTCCATATTGGTCTTTTAAGAAAGCTGCTTTTTCTACTAGTCCATTGATTTTGTGAATTAGGCCCATCATTTTTCCTTCACGGTCATTTTCTTTTAAAAGCTGTCTTAAAGTCCATTTAACATTATTTTCTGTTTCCCCAGCCTTGTGTTGGATAGATAGGCCAGCTTGTCTCATTTCATCTAAAAACGCAAATAATTGGTCGCGATCAAAATTTTCAAAAAGAATAAAAGGAAAATCAAGGCTTGGGTCATCTTCAAGCTTTTCATCTCTTTTTTCATAGCCTTCATGGCCTACTAGATATCCCACATATTGGTCAATATCTTCCTTTTCTGCACGGACAATTTGAACCTTGTTTTTTACTGCAAGCAGTTCAAATTTCTCCATATCATAATTTTCATCTATATTATATAATAAAACTTTTGCCATAATACCTCACTTTTTATAGTAATTATACTAATAATTTAAATGATAAACAAACCTAGCTTTTGGGTATATATACTAAAAATAAGAGATTATCACGGAGGAACTATGGCTATTAAGACAACAAATCTATACGATAGAGAAGATTACAAATTAAAATTAAAGCAAATAGAAAACTTATTAAGACAAGCAAAAGATGTTGAAAGTCAACTACAAAGAGCAGAAAAGAAAATAGATGGCAAGTACGATTACCCAACCCATGGGCTACTTAGAGGCAATTTCTTTGGAAACTTTTTAAGGGGCAATAAGGTAAGTGCGGTAAATAATAACGTGGACCGTGCCCAACAAGCTTTATTAGATTTTCATGCTGACTTATTATTATTTGATGAAAGACTAGCAAATAAGATTTCCCTACCAAGTAAAATGAGTGAATTCTCATCCGCTAATGGCAAGGCTTCTGATATTGCAATTAGAGCAAATATGCGTTTAAAAGAGTTTGATATTACAAAATCAAAACGTACTATTCAAACGATTATTAGAAGATTAGAAAGCGAAAGAAAAAAAGCAGCCTATGAAATTTCCAAGGAAATGGAATTGGCTGAATATAAAAAAGATAAAAATAAAGGATCTTTAAAAAAATAACTGCAAGCTAACTTGCAGTTTTTTTAATATTTTTCCAAATTATTGGCTAAGAGCTTTTCTATAGCATAGCCTACACCAGATTGCATATTGCTTTTGGTTATGAAATCAGCATGGGGTTTTAGTTCATCAACAGCATTTGCCATAGCAACAGCAAAACCTGCTTGTTCTAGCATGGGTATATCATTCCTTTCATTGCCTATGCTCATTATTTCATCTTGACTGATATTAAGGTCTTTAGCCATAGCACTTATAGCATAGCCCTTGTTAGTGTTTTTATTCATGACCTCAATTAAAAATGGAGCAGTTTTTACCGCATAGTAATTGGTAGAAAGGTCTTCTGGCATATTTTTATAAAGCCTAGATATTTCAGACTTTTTACCCATAATTAATATCCTGCCAAAAGTTTTATCATCCTTAAAATCATCATAGGATATAATCTGTAGAGGCAATTTAGAGATTTTGGCATCTATTTTGGTATAAATGTTAGGATTAGAATGGCGGCTATAAAAACTTTGGTGGTCCATAGCAGAGATTTGTACGTTAAAATCTTTTAATAAGTCATCAATGATTTTTAAATCGATAGGATTTTGATAGGTGCCAGAGATAGGCTCGTGGGTAAAGTTATCAAAAATATATGAGCCATTTTGACAGATTGTGAAATTACCCTCTTGGTTTAAATTTAATTTATTAACCAGAGCCTTCATTCCTGAATAGGGTCTACCAGATGCTAGAGCAATATGTACACCAGCCTCTCTTGCTTTGTTAATAGCGATAATATTTGTTTTTGTTAATCTTTTTAGTGGAGTAACTAAAGTTCCATCCACGTCAATGGTAATTAGCTTTATCATAAGATTATTATATTATATTATCTATTATAGTAAAAGGTTAAAATGCTTTATTATATAAAATAGCAAATTTTTAGTATAAATAAAAAAATAAAATGAATACTTTTTCCTAAAATGGGTAATATACTTATAGATGGCTAAATATTCGCATATTAAATGTTAAATATTTAATTTGAGAATAAATGATTGACAACGTTTGTCAATCGATTTATAATGTACGTAGAGATACAAAAGAAATATATTTATAAAAAATTGCGATTTGTATCTGTATTCTTGTAAATTATAGGAGGAAATTATGATTATTGGAGTACCTACAGAAATTAAGAACAATGAAAACCGTGTTTCTGCAACACCAGGAGCAGTATCAGAGTTTGTAAAAAACAAGCACGAAGTTTATGTTCAAAAAGGAGCGGGCCTAGGTTCTGGTATTACAGATGAAGAATACAAAGAAGCTGGAGCAACAATCCTAGACACAGCTGAAGAAGTTTGGGATAAGGCTGAAATGATTTATAAGGTTAAAGAACCTATCGAAAGCGAATACAAATACTTTAAAGAAGGTCAAATAATCTACACATACCTACACTTATCAGCTGACCCAGAGCTAACAAAACAATTAGTAGATAAAAAAGTAACAGGTATTGCCTTTGAAACAGTACAAAAAGGACGTTTACTTCCACTTCTAAAACCAATGAGTGAAGTTGCTGGTAGAATGGCTGTTCAAGAAGGTGCAAAATTCCTATTAAAAACAAATGGTGGTAAAGGTAAACTACTAAACGGTGTACCAGGTGTAGCACCAGCATACGTTGTAGTAATCGGTGCAGGTACAGTGGGATCTGCAGCAGTAAATATTGCTGTAGGTATGGGAGCTAGAGTAAAAGTTCTAGATGTAAATATCGAAGCACTTGGTAGACTTGAAGAAATTCACGGATCAAGAATTGAAACAGAATACTCAAATCCATTAAGTATTGAAAAAGCTGTTAAAGATGCTGACTTAGTAGTTTCTACAGTACTAATTCCAGGACGTAAAGCTCCACAATTAGTAAAAGAATACATGGTTGAAGAAATGGAAGCTGGTTCAGTAATAGTTGACGTTGCTATCGACCAAGGTGGTTCAACAGATATTACAAAAGGTCACCCAACAACACACGATGACCCAGTATTTGTTGAACATGATGTAATCCACTACTCAGTAGCAAATATGCCAGGAGCTGCAGCACTTACAGCAACATATGCATTATCAAACGCTACAACAAGATATGGAGTACAAATCGCAAACTTAGGAGCTTTAGAAGCTGCTAAAAAATTCCCAGAATTAATTCCAGGAATCAATACACACGATGGATATGTAACACTAGAAGGTGTTGCTGATGACCTAGGTTATGAATACAAAGATTTAGGACTTAAATAAGAAATAAAATATAAAAGTAATTAGCAAACAAAGGGCACGCTTGGGCGTGTCTTTTGTGCTAATTAGGTATAAATAATATATTAACAAAATCTTACTGGAGGATATATGAAAACGTTTATCGACCTTGTAAGTTCGCTAAGTGACTTTTTATGGGGTATACCTATGATAATAGTTATGTTAGTAGGCGGATCATTTCTAATCTATAAGACTCGAGCCTGGGTTTTTAAAAACTTTGGCTATATATTTAAAAACACATTTGGTAGATTATTTGAAAAATCAGAAGCAACTGAAGCAGATGAGAAATCGATTTCACCAGTTCAAGCTGTATCTACAGCCCTTGCGGGAACTATAGGAGCAGGAAATATGGTAGGTGTTGCCACAGCCATAAAACTTGGCGGTCCTGGTGCTATATTTTGGTTATGGGTTGCTGCTTTGGTAAATATGACAACAAAGTTTGCTGAAATCACCCTTGCAGTTGCAACTCGTGAAAAAGATGAAAACGGCGAATTTTCAGGTGGACCTATGTATTACCTAGAAAATGGTCTAAATATGAGATGGATTGCAATTTTATTTTCTGTCTTTGGGGCAATAGCTATCCTTGGTACTGGATCTCTAGTCCAGTCAAATGCTATGGCAAACTCAATTCATACACTTACAGGCCTAGACCTTAGAATAATTGGTATTGCCATTATGATTCTTATGATTGTAATAATCATAGGTGGTATCAAAAGAATCGGGGCCTTTGCGGAAAAAATTGTGCCTTTGATGAGTGTTTTATATCTAGGAGCAACTATAGTTATTTTAGTAATCTATAGGAAAGAACTTATTCCAACTCTTGGATATATAGTAAAAGATGCTTTTCAGCCAACCGCAGCTGTGGGTGGATTTGCAGGAGCAACTGTTCTTATAACCATTCGTCATGGTTTGGCACGTGGTATTTTTTCAAATGAAGCAGGACTTGGTTCAGCACCTATGGCCCATGCAGCAGCCCATACTGATCACCCAGTGCGTCAAGGAATGTGGGGAGCTGTAGAAGTATTTGTATCATCGATTTTAATTTGTACCATGACAGCTCTTGTAATAATTTGTTCAGGCCTATGGTCAGATGCAAATATAGATGCGAATAAATTAACAGCAGCAGCCTTTGAAAAAGCCTTGCCAGTAGGTGGAGAAATGCTTGTAAGTATAGGTCTAATGTTCTTTGCTTTTACAACACTCGTTTCTTGGTACTATTATGGAGATAAATGTATATCTTATATTACTAAATCAAAAGCCATCCGTAATATATATAAAGCAATCTATATTATATTTTCAGTAGTAGGATCTTTAGGCGGACTTAAATTTGTATGGTCAATTTCAGATGTGGCTAATGCTCTGATGGTAATACCAAACTTTATAGGTTTGATATTACTTTCAAAGCAATTAGTATGGCTTGTACGTGATTTTAACAAAAATTATAAGGATACGGGTAAGCTTGGTAACTATGACTGGACCTTTGATAATCACTGGGGTGCGGTATTTAATAGAAGAAAAGTAAGAGAAACCCAAGTTTACGAATCATACGACTACGATAACTAGGGTATAATTTCCCTATGGAGCTTAATAAAAAAAGATATAGGGATTTAGATACTTATTATAAAATTAAATATAAGAAAAAAATTATTAAACTCCCACTTGATGGCGGCTTTACCTGTCCCAATCGAGATGGGAGTTTGTCATTTAGAGGTTGTATTTATTGCTCAGATGAGGGTGCTGGAGAATGGACTTATAAGTCAGCTGGTAATATAAAAAGTCAAATATCATTTCAAAAAAATAAATTATCAAAGCTCGGTAGAGATGAAGGATATATAGCTTATTTTCAAAATTTTACCAATACTTATGGTGAAGTTGAAAAAATGCGTGAAATGTTTTTTGCAGCAATAAATGAGCCTGATATAGTGGGCTTATCAATTGCTACCAGGGCCGATTGCTTGCCTGATGAAGTTTTAGCCTTACTTGATGAATTAAATCAAAAAACAGACTTAACAGTAGAACTTGGCATGCAAAGTGTAAATGAAAAAACTTTGGAATTTATAAACCGCGGCTATGACCACAAGACATTTGATAAGGGATTAGATAAACTAAATAGTCTTGGCATAAAATCCATAGCCCACGTCATAGTAGGGTTACCAGGTGAAAGGGAAGTTGATTATTTAAATGATATTTTTTATGTAAATGAAAAAAACTTTTGGGGAGTCAAAATCCACAATTTGTATATTGAGAATAACACTTATCTAAAATATTATTATGAAACTAATAATATAAACTATAAGATGTCTAAGGATGACTATGCAGATATAGTTGTTACTATGCTAAGAAACTTAAATCCTAAAATAGTAATAAATAGGCTAACGGGAGATGGGGTAAATCAAAATATCGCTTATCCAAGCTGGTCAAAAAATAAGGGAGCAGTATTATCAACTATAGATAAACTAATGAAAGAAAATGATTATAGGCAGGGGGACTTATGGAAAGAAAATTAGACGAAAAATATTTTATAAATACTTTTGATGAAGAAACACGCATTTATAATAAAAAAGACAATACACTTTTGCTAATAGTCGATGAGCAGCCAAGACTCATGAATGCTTTAGAAAATGGAGAAGAGGCAGTTTTAAATACCTTAACTTTAATTAAAGCTTTTGAAAAATATAACATGCCTATTCTTGCCACAGAACAATACCCAAAAGGGCTTGGCAGTACAGATGAAAGAATTTTAGAACTAATAGATAAAAATCATATCTTTGAAAAGACAATATTTGATGCAGCGACTCCAGAAGTATTAGATTTTATTGAAAAAAATAATATAAAAAAAGTGGTAATAATAGGAGCAGAAGCTCATATCTGCGTTTACCAAACAACAAGAAGCCTATTAAATTTAGGTATAGATGTATTTTTAGCAAAAGATGCCCTAGCAAGCTTTAAAGAAAATCAAAAAGAAGAGGCTCTTAAAACATTAAGAGAAATGGGTGCAGTAAGAACAGAAACAGAAACTCTCCTATTTGACCTAGCAAGAGACTCCAAAGATCCTAATTTTAAATTTATATCAGGACTTGTGAAAGAAATGAGAGCAAGATAAAAAAAGAGCCCTTGGGCTCTTTTTTTATTATATTAAATTTTTAGCTACTATTTATCTATTTATAAAAAATCATTCTTATAAGTGCTCCGCTATTATCGTCGTTATGGTAATTACCCAATTTGAGTTTTCCATTATTGGCTTTTAAAAGCTCATCTACCATAGCTAAACCAAGACCGTGGTTTGTTGTATCTTTTTTTGTGGTTAGATACTTTTTGGGAAAATGGTTTAGGATTTCTTGTTTAAAACCTGTGCCTTGGTCTTTTATTGTTATTTGGTAGAAATTTTCTTTGTTTTCAAATGTTAGGTAAATATTACTATTTTTGGGACTGTGCTCTGTAGCATTTACTATTATATTTTGAATAGCTACAGCTATTTGTTCTTTATCTAACTTTATTGTTGCTGGCTCTGATCTTGTAACTATTAGATTTATATTTGCACCATTACATATAGAAATTGCAATGTTTATCCAATAATTAAGTACATTTTCATCTACTAATTGTGGATTATTTGCCATATTTTTTGAGAAATTGGTTAACTTTTCAATATAAATATCTAAGCGCTCTATACCAGTTTCTATATCATTTATATATTCTACTTGGTCAGGGTTGATTTCTTCTTTTAAAAGCTCCGTATTTCCTTTTATTAGGGTGATAGGTGTGCGAATGTCGTGGGTTATTGATTCTATTAAATTTTTTTGCTTATTTTCTATCTGCCATTGCTCACGCAAAGATTCTCTTAAGTCTCCTGCCATCTGATCGATTGAGTCTAGAACTTCATTTATTTCAGCGTAGGCAGATGCTTTTCGCCTATAATCCAAGTTTTTATTTTTAATCTCCATATTTGTCTGGGTAATTTTATCAATCTCTCTTCTAATTATCCTTATAGATTTTCTAACTATCAGCATAAAACCAATTAACCAAATGGCTAATGTTATGACTATATAAGGTGTTTCTATGTTTGGAAAGCTCCTATATAAGTCTGAGTTTGAAAGTATAGGTTTTACCCTGTAGGTTAGAATCAACGTTTCTCTGTTATTTTCTAGCACCGTAATATAGATTGGATCAAAAAGACTACTAGTCATATTTGTTTGTTCTTTGATAGCTTCTCTTACTTCATCCCTATCTTTCTCATCTATAGTATATTTCTTAATCTTCCCATCTACCTTATAAATATAGTCGTAGTAGTAAGGGATTTTGCTTGTTTCAAAGTCATCCCCATAAAATACATCTTCAACTCTTGATATGTTGTGTTCTGCAAAATTTGCTGGATAAACATATCCATTATATATTAATAGGGTTGATATAATGTATGAAATTAGGAGGATGAAGAATGTGTAAATTATCTCCAAAATTGCATATTTTGTTATAAGTCTACCTAAAGATTTTCTATTTCCCATTTATATCCCACTCCCCAAATAGTTTTTATAGGATTGATTTTATATTTTCCAAACTTATTTCTGATTAATTTGATGCGTTCAGTTATGGAAGTTTGACTATCTCCTTCAGCTTCAAATCCATAGATAGAAGTATAAATATTTTCTTTTGTAAAGACTTGGCCCTTATTTTTTAGAAGTAATCGGCAAATATCATATTCACTTTTTGTAAGCGGCATTTCATAATCATAGCAATAAAATTTTTCTGCTAGAAGGTCACATGAAGCTGGATAATCAATTAAGCGATTGTGTTTTTCTCTTTTTTCTCGTCTAAGATGGGCAGCTACTCTTGCTCGCAATTCCTCTATAGAAAATGGTTTTGTTATATAATCATCAGCACCAAGGGCAAATCCTTCTAGCTTATCATTTTCAAAATCTTTGGCTGTTAAAATTAGGATAGGAATATCAATCATATCCCTATATTTCTCTAAAAATTCAAAACCACTCATATTAGGCATCATAACATCTAGGATAATTAAATTATATTGATTAAAGATACCTGGATCAATAATTGACGCTTCATTAAAAACTTGAACTTGGTAGTCTTTTTTAAGAGCATTTTTTATTAATTTTGTGATATCTTCATCATCGTCGATTAGCAAGATTTTCATCTAATCCTCCGTTTTTGCATATACATCCCATTTATTAAACCATGCCATAGCGAAAATTAAAAATATTAATGTAAGAAGGATGGCAAGACTTAAAAAAATTCTTATACTTTCTATACTTATTTTACTATATAAGAAAATAAGTTTAACTGGCCAGATAAATGGAAAAATAGGCCAGATAAGGTCAATAAGACCGGTAGTTCCAAATAAAATTGCTCCCAGGGTGAAAAAAATCCCAGCTAATATACTAATGGATTTACCAAATTTTAGAGTTAAATATTGGTAGATTGGTATTAATGGGAGTAAGGTTAGAAAACTTGTAGCAAGTAGAGTTAGGTTTGTTTTATAATTTGGTATATAGATCCCGATTATTTTCGCAGCTGTATAAATTATTAAACTTGCTAGGGAAACTATTAATGCATATAAAATTGCTATAAACAAAAATTTTCCCAAAAAAGTTTTATTTCTAGATATATAAAATTTTATATCATTAACATAATATCCTGCCTCTTTGTCAGCATCATAGGCCATTGGTACAAAAAAACTTAAGGAAAATGTAGCAAGGATAACGAAAAATCCAAAAAATGTAAAAATTTCTTGATTTTTTAAGGTATTTGTAGCAGCTATATAAATAGAAAAAAGCAAACTATAAATAAGAGGAGCTAGGACAGCAATCCAAATAAGATTATTTCTCTTGTTTCTAATAAAATTTGATTTTATGATGCTAATCATTTTTAGCTCTCCCATAAATTTTACTACTAGCTCCTACAAATATTAAGGAAATTATAAGGCTTAATATTATCCCGATATAAATAGCGCTTGGATTAGCTAGATAGGATCCTTCCTCCAAAAAGGTACCGTTTGGATTAATACCAATAGCAGGTGCAAGCATTCTAAAGGTATAGGAATGGGGATAAATCATCCAAAAATTTTTGACAGCAATTACTGGTCCAATGATGGATAGGATAAAATTGATAATATACACTAGGAAATTTTTATTAAAAGCTATCATCAATAAAAATGAAAAGCTAATTATTGGTAGGGATCCTACAAAAGTTAATATAGTGGCTTTTAATATGTCTATCAATCTTACATTATCATTTAATATAAATCTGCCAACTATAAATAAAAGTAGACCAGAGGCTAGTAAAATTATAAGCAAATGACATATTACTACTATAACTTTTGCCCCAATAACTTTATTTTGACTTAAGCCAAGGCTTTTATATAAGTTAATATGGTGATTTTTTTCCTTTGTAATAATATTTGCTACTAAAATGCTTAAAACTATTGGAAGAATTAAGATTGGATACCAGTTATAAGCAGCAGCCATAAGATAGCTTTTACCTTCTATGCTCCTAACCATGACTAGTACAACTAAGCTTGTAAAAATCACGTAAATAAGAGGGACTAATTTTATAAGTTTTTCATTAGCTGATCTTTTTTCCTTTAAAAATTCTGTCTTTATAAATTTATCCATATTAATAACCTTCTTTTCTTAATATATCCATAAATAAATTTTCCAAGTGATCGCTTCCTTTATCGTTTTTGCCTTCGTAGGCTAATCTCCCATTTACAAGTATGCCAATTTTATCAGCTACTTGGTTAACTTCATTTAAGATGTGACTAGAGATAAGAACTGTTATTCCATTATTTGTAAAAGATTTTATAAGCTCTCTAAGCTCTGCTATGCCAACTGGATCTAATCCATTTGTTGGCTCATCTAATATTAAAAGTTTTGGACTGTTTATCAGAGCCATTGCAATTCCTAGCCTTTGTTTCATTCCTAGGGAAAACTCTCGGGTCAATTTATTTCCAGTGTTTGTTAGGTTAACTATTTTTAAAACCTCATTTATTTTTTCTTCTTCAATATTTAAAAGGGTAGTAAGTACTTTTAAATTTTCATAAGCTGTTAGGTTGGGATAAATAGCTGGATTTTCTATAATAGACCCAATTTCAGTTAAATCTTTTTGAGAAATCTGATGGTCCTTATAAAATATTTGACCTGATGTTGGTTTTATTATTTGAGTGATAAGTTTAAGAAAAGTGGACTTGCCAGCTCCATTTGGGCCTAATAGTCCATAGACCTTTCCTTCTTCAATATTTATAGATACATCATCAAGGGCCCTAAAGTCCTTAAATTGCTTAGACAAATTTTTAGTTTCAATTATATTTCTCATAATATACCTCCCGTTTATAATTCCATTATAAAAATAAAAAATAACTAATTTATAACTAAAATTATTCCTACTTTTTTACTTGCCTTTAAATTCGATTTTGGGGTAAAATATAAGTGTTACGTATATAAAAAATATATTTATTTAATAGATAAATTTCAGATATAGAAAGGCGTTTTATGAATTTACACATGGGACTTGATGTAGGGTCTACTACTGTAAAAATTGTTATTACAGATGAAAACTTTAATACCCTTTATCAAGTATATAGAAGACATAAATCAGATGTTAAGGAAACTGTAAAAATCGTCTTAAACGAAGCCTACGACCAGTTTAAGGATGATTATATAACTATAAATGTTACTGGATCTGGTGGGATGTTCCTTGAAAAATATATGGGCATCAATTTTGTCCAAGAGGTTATTGCAGAAACTGCTGCTATTAGAAAATTTGTTCCAGAAACAGATGTTGTAATTGAGCTGGGTGGTGAAGATTCTAAGATTACATACTTATCAGGATCAGTTGAACAAAGGATGAATTCTATTTGTGCCGGTGGTACGGGAGCTTTTATCGACCAAATGGCAGCTCTTTTAGATACTGATGCTTCTGGTTTAAATGATTTAAGCAATAATTATAAGAAAATTTATCCAATAGCTAGTCGCTGTGGTGTGTTTGCAAAAACAGATATCCAAGCTTTGATGAACCAAGGGGCTAGTCGTGAAGATATTGCAATTTCTGTTTTTCAATCAGTTGTTAACCAAACTATTTCAAACTTAGCCTGCGGTCGACCTATTCGTGGCAATGTAACATTTTTAGGTGGCCCTCTTCACTTTTTACCAGCCTTAAGAAATAGGTTTGTAGAAACTTTAGGTGAGGATGAAAATACATTTACTACTCCAGAAGATGCCCAACTTTATGTAGCAAAGGGCGCAGCTATCCTATCAGCTGAAAATGAAGATTACGTTTTATACAGTGATTTGATAAAAGAACTAGAAAAAGATGCACCTGAAGATATGGAAATGACAAAAAAACTAGAACCTCTATTTACTAGTAAAGAAGAGTATGAAGAATTTGTCAAAAACCATAAAACTGATGAAGTAGTCTATGATGATATAGAAACTTATGAAGGTCCAATCTATGTAGGAATTGATGCTGGATCTACAACTAGCAAGATGGTTTGGATAACAGAAGATGCCCACATAATCCATGAAGATTATAGGATGAATCTAGGTCGTCCCCTAGAAGTTGTTATAAGCATGTTAAAAGATGCTTACGCAAAGAAAAATCCAAAGGCTTATATAGCATCTTCTGGTATTTGCGGTTATGGAGAAGATTTTATAAAAAATGCCCTCCATATAGATAATGGTGAAGTAGAAACTATTGCCCACTACCGTGCAGCTAAATTTTTTAATCCAGAAGTTGATTTTATTCTAGATATTGGTGGCCAAGATATGAAGGCCATGCACATAAGAGATGGGATAATAGATTCTATCCAATTAAATGAAGCTTGTTCTTCAGGTTGTGGTTCATTTTTATCAACCTTTGCAGCAAGTGTAGGCATGTCTGCAGCAGAATTTCAAGAAAAAGCATTATTTTCCAAAGAACCAGCAGACCTTGGTAGCCGTTGTACAGTTTTTATGAACTCAAAGGTAAAACAAGCACAAAAAGAAGGCTCAGAAGTAGCTGATATTGCAGCAGGTCTTTGCTATTCAGTAATAAAGAATGCTATCCAAAAGGTAATCAAAGTTCGTGATCCAAAATCTCTTGGAGATAATATCGTAGTTCAAGGTGGAACTTTCTACGGGGATGCAATTTTAAGAGCCTTTGAAAATATTACAGGCAGAAAAACAACTCGTCCAGAGATTGCAGGACTTATGGGAGCTATGGGTATGGCCCTTATTTCCCGCGACAATTCTACTGGCCAATCAACCTTATCTAATATTGAAGAATTAGAAAGCTTCACCTATGAGCAAAAAAATGCCAGATGTGGTTTATGTACCAACAACTGTGCACTAATCATCAATGTTTTCCCAGATGGAACTCGATATGTAACTGGAAATAGGTGTGAGCGTGGGGCTGGAGTTAAAAAAGAAGAAACTGCAGCAGACTTAAATATGTATAAGTTTAAAAATGACCTACTATTTAATAGAAAAACTTTGGGCGATGCCGCTCGTATGGGAAAAGTTGGTCTTCCTAGAGTTTTAAATATGTATGAAGATTATCCATTCTGGCATAGATTCTTTACATCTTTAGGTTTTGATGTGGTCTTATCAGGTAAATCTGATAGAGAAATGTATGAAAAAGGTATATCTTCTATATCATCAGAAACTGCTTGCTATCCTGCAAAACTTGCCCACGGTCATATAGAGGACTTAGCAGCAAGAGATGATTTAGATTTGATTTTCTATCCAGCAGTCTTTTACGAATACAAGCAATTTGACAAGGCCCAAAACCATATGAATTGTCCAGTTGTTTCAGGATATCCTGATGTTATTAAAAATAACGTAGAATCATTATCGGAAAAAAGATATATGAACCCTTATGTATCTTTAGAAAGTGAAAAAATTATTGCAAAAAGACTTATAGAAGAGTTTGAAGGTTATAACCATAATGGCAATATACTAACTAAAAAAGAAATTAAAAATGCTACAGCAGCGGCTTGGCAAGAGCTGCAAGACTACCATGATCAAATAAGAATCCGTGGTAAGGAAATAATTGATTATGTAAATCGTAACAATCTAAATGCTATAGTTCTAGCTGGTCGTCCTTATCATATAGATCCAGAAGTAAACCACGGGATTCCAGAACTAATTGAAGGAATGAAAATACCAGTTATTTCTGAAGATGCAGTTGCTTATAACATAGAAGATGTAGCTAGTGTAGTCCGTGTGCTTGATCAATGGTCCTACCATGCTAGACTCTACCGTGCAGCAGAATACGTAGCAGATAATCCAAACTTACAATTAATCCAGCTAAACTCCTTTGGTTGTGGTCTAGATGCAGTAACAACTGACCAGGTAGAAGATTTACTAGAAGCTCACGGAAAGATTTATACTCTTCTTAAAATAGATGAAGTTTCAAATCTGGGAGCTATTAAAATTAGAATAAGGTCCTTGCTACAAGCCCTTAACCAAAAGAAAATGGAAGGAATTGTCTTTGAAAAAGACTTGGACCGCCTAGATTATTCAACACCAGAATTTACAAAAAAAATGGTGGAAGAAGGTTACACAATCCTTGCTCCACAAATGGCCAGAGAACATTTTAGAATCCTAGGCCCAGTTTTCCACCACTATGGGATGAATATAGAATTTTTAGATACAGTAGATGATAAAGTATTAGACCAAGGGTTAAAATATGTAAACAATGACTCTTGCTATCCATCAATTACAGTAGTCGGCCAATTTATGGAAGCAGTAAATTCTGGTAGATATGATACAGATAAACTTGCAATTGTTATGACACAAACAGGCGGGGCTTGCCGTGCAAGTAACTATGTAGGATATATACGTAAGGGTCTAAGAGATGCAGGATATCCAGATATCCCAGTAATTGCAATTTCTGCTCAAGGTATAGAATCAAACTCAGGTCTTGATTTAAGAAAACCATCTACCATTCCATTTTTAAAAAGAGGATTTAGGGCAATAATTTTTGGTGACCTTATAAATAGAGTTGCTAATGCTACTAGACCTTATGAAGTAGAAAAAGGTGCTACAGATAGATTAAAAGAAGAATGGATTTCTAGGTTAGAAAAAGAAGCCCCAACTATGAATGATAGGGCATATAAAAAAGCTGTCAAAGAAATAGTAGAAGATTTTGATAATTTACCAGTAAAAGATATCAAAATTCCAAAAGCAGGTATAGTGGGAGAAATTCTTGTAAAATTCTTACCAGAAGCTAACAATAACTTACAAAAAGTCCTTGAAGCAGAAGGGGCTGAGGTAATCTTACCAGACCTAACAGACTTCTTTATGTACTGCATGAAAAACTCAGAGCTTAAAGCAGACTTATATGGTAAAAGCAAAATGAGCGCTACAGTTGGTAAAATTGGTATAAATATTGTAGAACAATATAGAAAACCAGTGAGAAAAGCTTTAAGAGAATCAAAAAGATTTAATGAACCAGAATATATTGACCAAATTGTAGAATATGCTGATGAAGTAACAAGTTTAGGAAATCAGGCTGGTGAAGGTTGGCTACTTGCAGGTGAAATGGTAGAATTAATTCACGCTGGCGCACCAAATATAGTTTGTATCCAACCTTTTGGATGCTTGCCTAACCATATCACAGGTAAGGGTGTTATGAAAAAAATCAGAGAAGAATATCCTGAGGCAAATATAGTAGCTATAGACTATGATCCAGGTGCTAGTGAAGTAAACCAAATTAACCGTGTCAAACTAATGATGAGCCAAGCTCGTGATAATCTAAAACAAAGAAACTTAGCAGAAAAAATATAAGATAAAAGAGAGATTGATTTCTCTCTTTTTTAATACATAAAACTTGGTATAATAGGTTACTAGGAGAATAGAATTAATGAAAGCAAAAAGATTTTTTATAAGTTTATTGGTTGTAATCGTAGGATTTTTTGGAACAAAATTTATCCTAGATAGATTAAATGCCAATCAAGCAGACTTAGCCTACAAAGACATACCAAATTATAATGATAATGCAGTAAAAACAGCAGACGGAGAGTACCTTATCCTCTTAGTTGGAGTAGATAAAAATGGGGATGATGATGATAATACCGACTTTACTCGTACAGATACTATCATGCTTTTAAAGGCGGATACCAAAACTGGGAAAATGGATTTGATGAGTATTCCGCGTGATAGTCGTATAAAAATTCGCGATAAGTTTGATAAGGTAAACCATGCCCATGCCTTTGGCGGCATAGAGCTAACCATGCAAACCTTAAGAAGCTTTCTAGGTCTAGATATAGATTATTATGTGCAAATAAATTACCAAGCTCTAATAAATATTGTAGATGCCCTAGGAGGAGTAGATTACGATGTCCCAGAAGGCATTACTATTGATAAAGGCAAAGTTCAAATAAAACCAGGGCCAAACCATCTAGATGGAAATGAAGTAATGTGGTACTTGCGAACAAGAAATATTTATAATAACGGTGATATAGGTAGGGTAAATACCCAACAAGGTTTCGTAAAGGCTATGGTAGATGAAATGGTTAAAAAATCAAAAAATATGAATTTGATGACTTTTATTACCAACTACCTAAAATATGTAAAAACTAACCTTCCAATGACAGCTATCATGGATTTAGCAGGAAATATAAATAATTTTTCATCAGATAAGATGGATACACACATAGTTCCGGGTATGGAGCAAACTATAGATGGAACAAGCTATTATATTCCTGATTATGAAAAAACTTGGCAAATAGTGGATGAGGTTTTCCCAAACTTTAAGTTAGAAAATTGGAAAAAAGAAGATTCTGGCTACATGGAATACGACCATATAGAAGAGATAAAGGATGAATCATCTGATAGAGGGATTGAAGATGAGAAAAAAGAGGAAGAAGAACAAAAGCAAGAAGCCCCTCTACCTCAAACAAAAATAATTGAGCAAAATCAAGAAAAAGTAAGCCCTAACCAAAATGTAAATTACAAGCAAGAAGAAAAACAAAATTCAACCCAAGACCCAGATATGAACCTTAGCCAAGACATGCTAGATGAATCATTAAAAGAAGAAGCTGATGAGGAGAAAGCTGATGAATAGTCAACGACGCGAAAGAAAAGACGCCCATATAGAAAATTATTTAAGGAGTAAATCAAAAGAATCTACTCTTTTAGATAATGTTTATATAGAGCATAACGCCATATCTGATGTTTCCCTTGATGAGATTGATACAAGTATTGACTTTATGGGCAAAAAAATTGCCATGCCTCTTATGGTAGATGCAATGACAGGTGGCGGTAGCTCATCTGTTTCTATAAATGAAGATTTATCTTCCATTTGTGAAACTTTAAATATACCTATGGCAGTAGGCAGCGAATCCATTGCTATAGCTGATGAAGAATCCCGCGAGTCCTTTGAACTTGTAAAATACAAAGAAGATTTATTTAGGGTTGGAAACTTAGGTTTTGAACGCGACTTTGATGAATTTGTATTTGCAAGAGATTTGATAGAAGCTCATGCCATGCAAGTGCATTTAAACCTTGCCCAAGAGCTAGTAATGAAAGAGGGAGATAATTCTTATCATTCATCCCTAAGTTTAATCACTAGACTTGTAAAAGAATTTCCTTATCCAATTATTGTAAAGGAAACTGGATCAGGTATTTCAAAAGCAGTTGCCAAAAAACTAGTGGATGCTGGTGTAAAGTACATCGACGTTGCAGGTAAAGGTGGGACAAATTTTATAGAAATAGAAGATTTAAGAGATTTTGAAGTGGATTACTCAGACCTCTATGATTGGGGCATACCTACAGCAAAATCGATAATTGATGTTAGAAGTGTATCAAATGATACCTTTGTTATAGCTTCTGGGGGGATCAAAACTGCTATGGATGTTGTAAAATCAATTATAATTGGTGCAGATATGGCAGCTATGTCTGGAGAAGTCTTAAATTATCTATTACATGGTGGCTATGATGCCTGTGAAAGTTTCCTTAAAGAAATAAACCTAAAAATTAAAATAATTATGGCCCTCCTAGGAGTAAGAACTATTGATGAGCTAAAAAAAGTTGATTATAAGCTAGTAGGAGAGCTAAGAGAACTTGTAGAAGACTAGAGAATCCTAGTCTTTTTTTGTCCGAAATATTGCATTTTTAGATAATTTATTAGATAATTGAGGTGAGAAAAAGAAAGGCGGAAATTATGCTTGCAAATGATTTGATAATTGCCTTAAGCTTTGTCTTGGCAGTTATATCTGTAATATCAATTTTATTTACAGATAAAAAGGTTTTCTTTGGCATATTATCACTGCTACTGTTTGGATTTTTCTACTACCAAAATTCCATTTACAATGTAGCTGATAATATGACTATTCTTACTTTTGTAATGGGTATTACCCTCCTAGCCTTAGAAATATTTATTCCAAGCTTTGGGGTAATAGGAATAGCCGGAATAATTCTTACGATATATTCGGTAATGGATAGTTTTGCTGATAGTCAAATGGGTATTATAATCTTAATTGTTAGCGCTTTAGCTATAGTTCTTACAGTAACCATATATGTAAAACTAGGCTTTGATAGAAATCTTTTTGACAGATTTATATTAAAAAATACCAATTCAGCAACTAGAGGCTACAATAGCAAAAGTAATCACAGCAACCTACTTGGTAAAAGTGGTTTTACTAAATCTATTTTAAGACCAACAGGTAGAATTGAAGTAGAAGGAATTTCCTATGATGCAAAATCAGAAAGTGACTTTATAGGTAAAGACAAAGAAGTAGAAGTAGTTGCCATAAAAGATGGCCACATAATAGTAAAGGAGAAAATATGGAATTCGTAGGACCAGCAATTATTATCATAGTACTTATAGTATTTTTCACTATGGTACCAATAGGACTTTGGATAACAGCAAGGTTTTCTGGAGTAAATATTTCAATGGCATCATTAGTTGCCATGCGTTTTAGAAGATTAAATCCAAATGTAATTGTAAATGCACTAATAAAGTCTCATCAAGCAGGTATTCCAATTAGAACTGAAGACTTAGAAAGTCACTACCTAGCTGGAGGTAATATAAACCAAGTAGTTGATGCCCTAATTGCAGCAGAAAGAGCAAATATTGACCTGCCTTTTGAACAAGCAGCGGCAATTGACCTAGCTGGTCGTAACGTTTTTGAAGCTGTCCAAGTTTCAGTAACACCAAAAGTAATTAATACACCAGTAATAGCTGCAGTTGCAAAAAATGGTATCGAAGTAAAAGTAATTGCAAAAGTAACAGTAAGAGCAAACATAGATAGATTAGTTGGAGGGGCAGGAGAAGAAACAATCATAGCCCGTGTTGGTGAAGGTATTGTAACTACAGTAGGTTCAGCAGCATCCCACGCTCAAGTTTTAGAAAATCCAGACAATATTTCTCAAACAGTTTTACTAAAAGGATTAGACTCTGGAACTGCTTATGAAATTTTATCCATAGATATCGCAGATGTAGATGTTGGTAGAAATGTAGGAGCAGAACTACAACGTGACCAAGCAGAAGCTGATAAAAATATTGCCCAAGCAAAAGCTGAAGAACGCCGTGCTCAAGCGATTGCCCTAGAACAAGAAAATAAAGCAAAAGTAGTAGAAGCAGAAGCAAGAATCCCAGAAGCCATTGCAGATGCCTTTGAAAGTGGCAACCTAGGAATCATGGACTATTACAATATGAAAAATATCAACGCAGATACAAAAATGCGCGAAAGCCTATCAGATGTAGATGCGGGTGATTATGATGTTTAGAAATAAGAAAAATAACCAAGAATCAAAATACAAGTCATTTGAAGACTGGGCTAATGATACTCTTAAAAAGTTAGAGGAAATGGAAGATGGAAAACAGGAAGAAAATAAAAAAACTACCTATGAGAGTAAAAAAAAGCCAACAGTATTTAGAAAATTTTCTGACAATAAAGATGTAGATGAGAAGTTTCCTAGACCAGAAAATAAAAAGCAAAGCCAAATGGATAAAAGATCCCATGAAGGCAAGGTAAATTCAAGAGGAAGTATTAAGGGAAATCCTGCTATGGGCAGGGAAGGGGACCCTATAAACCCTGACCTTAGGAGAAGGCTTGAAGAAAAAAAGAGAAGAGAGCTTAGAGAGTCTAGAATTAAAAAAGAATACAAAAGAGATGCTCATTATAAGAGAAAAAATGAAAGAGATGAAGAAAAACATGCCAAAGTTGCTTCTTATAAATCTACACTAAAAAACAAAGAAAGCTTTAGAAAAGCTATTCTTATGTCAGAAATCCTAGCCCCTCCTTTGGCTAAAAGAAAAAAATTCTAAAAAAGGTATAATAAATAAACAAAAAACAATCGGAGGGATTGATATTAATAGAATTATACAAATCGAAAATCCAAATAATGTAAGAGTTTTGTTTGGAAATTTTGACAAGAACAGAAAATATATAGAAGAACGTTTTAATACAAAAATTAAACTTAAGGAAGAAGGTCTAGAAGTAAGTGGTGAAGGTATCAATACCGAGTTTACCAAAGAACTTTTAATAGAGCTTTTAAATCAAGTTGATAAAAACGGCAACCTTGAGTTTCAAAAGATAAAATATTATGCAGATATGCTAGAGCGTGAAAATAAAGATGTAATAAAACAAGCCCTAGATGATGTTGTTATAACTACTGCAGCTGGTAAACCAATCAAACCCAAAACTTTGGGCCAACAAGCCTACATCGAAAAAATAAAAAATAACGATGTGGTTTTTGGTATTGGACCAGCAGGTACTGGTAAAACTTACCTTGCAGTTGCCATGGCAGTAAGATCTTTTAAACAAGGTGAAGTAAATAGGATAATCTTAACCCGTCCTGCAGTAGAAGCTGGGGAAAGCCTAGGATTTTTGCCAGGAGACTTACAAGATAAGGTAGATCCATATTTACGACCACTTTATGATGGACTTTTTGAAATTTTAGGTTTTGAAACCTACCAAGGATTGGTAGAAAAAGGGATGATAGAAGTAGCACCCCTTGCTTACATGAGAGGGCGTACCTTAGATAATGCTTTTGTAATTCTAGATGAGGCACAAAACACAACTAGTGAGCAAATGAAAATGTTTCTAACTCGTTTAGGCTATGGTTCAAAAGCTATTATTACTGGAGATAAGACACAGGTAGACCTACCACGTGGTAAAAATAGTGGTCTAAGAACTGCAGAACGTATTTTAAAAAATGTAAATGGTATAGAATTTCAAAACTTCTCATCAATTGACGTTGTAAGACACCCACTTGTTCAAAGAATTATAGATGCTTACGATAAAGAAGATGCCAAAAGAGAAGAAGAGAGACAAGCAAAAGAAGCTGAAACTAAAGAAAACTAAGGAAAAAATATGAATCTCATAATAGCAAATCAGACAGACCAAAATATTGATATGGATGAAAAGTTAGAAAGTGTTGTTAAAACAGTCCTAGAAACAGAAGGACTATCCTTAGATTATGAAGTTTCCATTACTTTTGTAGATAAGGACGAGATTCATAAGCTTAATAAAGAATTTAGGAATGTAGATAGGCCAACTGATGTCCTATCTTTTCCTATGGATGAGGACTTTTTTATAGAGGGTGTGGATACCATGCTTGGTGATATTGTAATATGCATGGATGTAGCAAAAGATCAAGCCAAAGACTTTGGCCATTCTTTAGATCGTGAAATCATGTATCTTACTGCTCACTCTATGCTCCATTTACTAGGCTATGATCACCTAGAAGAAGATGAAAAAACTCATATGCGAGCTAGAGAAAAAGAAGTTATGAAAAGCCTTGGAGTCTTTAAAAATGACTGATAAAACTGAAAGAGATGCCCTTAAAGAAGAGATAAAAAAAGAAGTTTTAGCTGAGCGGAAAAGAGAAGAAGAACGCAAGGAAGCAGCCCAGCAAAAGCTAAATGATCAAAACTTTGAAAAAGAAGAGTTATCACATGGGCAAAAGTTTTTAAAAGGTTTTGACTACGCCTATGAGGGCCTAGTTTGGGCAATAAACCATGAAAAAAATATGAAATTTCATTTACTTGCCCTAGCCATTCTTTTAATAGCTTCCCTTTTTTTCAATCTCTCAAGGGTTGAGATGATCACTCTAGTATTTGCAGTTTGCTTTGTTTTAGGATTTGAACTTTTAAACACAGCCTTAGAGCAAGCGGTAAATTTAGCTAGTGGGGGCAAGTACTCACCCTTTGCAAAAGCAAGCAAGGATTTGGCTGCGGCTGCAGTATTTATTGCAGCTTTAAATGCGCTTTTTGTGGCGTATTTGATATTTTTTGATAAATTTATCGATTTTTACAATTCAGTTTTTGTAAGAATAACCAGGCAACCATCTCACCTTGCAGTTATCACCCTATCTTTAGTAATAGTAGTTACAATATTTTTAAAAGGCGTGTTTTATGAAGGGCACGGATCAGCCTTTAAGGGTGGATTTGTAAGTGGACATACTTCTCTTGCTTTTTGTCTGGCAACTATTGGTATTATGCAAAGTCAAGAGGTTTTAGTAAAATTATTGTTTTTACTCCTAGCCTTGGTAATTGCAGAAAGTAGGTATGAGGCAAACATTCACTCTATACCGGAAATAATTAGAGGAGCCATCCTTGGTACATCCATGGCCATGGCCATATTTGGGATATTTTCATGAAAGAAATAGAAAATTTAATTGATATAGCACTAACAAATAAGAAAAACTCCTACTCTCCGTATTCAAATTTTAGAGTATCCTGTGTTGTAAAAACAAAAACGGGGTCCGTTTATAAGGGAGTAAATATAGAAAATGCAGCTTATTCTCCATGCCTTTGTGCAGAAAGATCAGCCATGAGCACTGCAATAAGTGAAGGAGAAAAGGATTTTGCCTATATTGTAATAACAGGAGATAGCAAAGATACTTTCCCTTGTGGGGTGTGTAGGCAGTTTATAAAAGAATTTGCTGATGATGATACTAAAATTGTGATAGCAAATAGCCCAGATGATTACAAGATATTTACCATCGATGAGCTTTTGCCTCACAGTTTTTCAAGTAAGGATTTAAATAATTAATGAAATCAGGATTTATATCAGTTGTTGGTAGGGCAAATGTTGGTAAATCAACCTTAATGGAGAAAATATTAAGAGAAAAAATCTCCATAATTTCTAACAAGCCTCAAACAACTAGAGACAAAATACAAATAATATATAACGATGAAGACAGTCAGATTATCTTTATAGACACACCAGGGATCCAAACTCCTAAAAATAAATTGCAAGAAAAACTATTTGAGTTTAGTGAAGATTCTTTAAAAGAATCAGATATAGTAACTTTTATAGTAGATAATTCCATGGAAATAGGCCGTCTTGATAATGAGATTATCGAAATGTTAAAACGTGTCCATGTTCCAAAGATATTACTGATCAATAAAACTGATCTACTAAATGAAGGTGAATTTGAGCAAATAAAAGAAAAATATGAAACTATGGATATGTTTGAGCATATTATAGGTATATCAGCCCTAGAAGATAATAACATCGATAGATATATAGAAACTATAAAAAGTATGCTAGATGAAGGGCCAGCCTACTATGATAGGGATATGATAACTGATAAATCAGAAAGATTTATAGTATCAGAAATCATCCGTGAAAAAGCTCTTAATAACCTTAGCGCAGAAGTTCCTCATGGGATAGCTGTCCGTATAGATAACTTTAAGCAAAGAGATAATAAAAATCTAATAGACATCGATGCTACAATCATAGTTGAGAAAAATTCTCACAAAGAAATAGTAATCGGCAAGGGCGGATCAATGATAAAACAAATTGGTATAGAAGCCCGTAAGGAAATCGAAAAATTTCTAGATAGTAAGGTCAACTTAAAACTTTGGGTCAAAGTCGAAAAAGACTGGCGCAAAAAAGAAAAATTGGTGGATAGGTTTGGCTACAAGTGATCTTTCTGATATTACAGGTTTTGTCCTAAGGGAATTTCCTTATAAGGAAACTAGTAAAATTATAGAAGTTTTTACCAAAGATTTAGGTAGGATTTCTATAATAGCCAAGGGAGCTTTAGGGAATAAAAGCAAAACCATGGGTGTCACCCAAAGATTTGTAAAAGCTTCTTATAGCCTTTATAAGTCTGGCAAGGACTTTTATGGGATAAAAGAAGCAAGCCTTATAAAATCCTATAGTAAGTCAAATAAAAATTTTGATATTATCCTTTATAAGTCTGCCATAGCAGATTTACTTTTAAGAACCCTTGACCAAATCCAAGTAGAAACCGTCTATAAATTAGTAGACAATACTTTTGAAGCCTTTGAAACTGCAAATAGCAATCAAATAAACATTTTTTTGGCATTTTTATTAAAATATATTTCATTTTCAGGTTTTAAACCAAATTTGAGCACTTGTGGGATTTGTGGTAAAAAAGTAAATAGTAATGAAGTTTTTTTCTCAAACAGTCAAGCTTCCCTGCTTTGTGATGAGGATAAAAACTTGGTTCGCGATAGGATATTTTTAACAAAAGAAGAATTTACTTACTTTAAGGCCCTTTTATATACAAAATCGGAAGATTTAGAAAGTCTAAGACTACCAGAAAATTATAATAAAATTACAAGATTAATTATAGACTACACCCTAGAAAGACTAGAAATAAAGAGATTTTCATCCATAGAGTGGGTTTATAAAAACGCTAATGAAAGGAATTAGTATGTATTTTGAAGATTTAATACTAACTTTAGAAAACTATTGGAGAGAGCAGGGATGTTCTGTAATGTTTTCTTATGATACAGAAAAAGGTGCAGGAACTATGAATCCTCACACTTTTTTAAGAGCTTTAGGACCAGAGCCATGGTCAGTTGTATATGTGGAACCATCCAGACGACCAGCAGATGGCCGTTATGGAGAAAATCCAAACAGACTTTACCAGCACCACCAGCTCCAAGTTTTACTAAAACCAAGCCCAGATAATATCCAAGATATTTATTTAAAATGCTTAGAAACAATAGGCATTGATCCAAAAGAACACGATATTCGTTTTGTAGAAGATAACTGGGAATCACCAACCCTTGGTGCCTGGGGGCTAGGTTGGGAAGTATGGCTTGATGGGATGGAAATCACTCAATTTACTTATTTCCAACAAGTAGGTGGTATCAACTGTGAGATTGAAAGTGGCGAAATCACTATTGGCCTTGAAAGAATATGCATGTACCTACAAGATGTGGACAATGTTTATGATATCAAATGGTCAGAAAATTTAACCTATGGAGATGTATTTAAACTTGCAGAATACGAAAATTCCAAATATTCTTTTGAAGATGCAGATAATGAAGTTTTAATGAACTTATTTGATATTTACGAAAAAGAAGCCAATAGACTAATCGATCTTGACTTAGTTTATCCAGCTTATGATAATGTGCTTAAAACAAGTCACACTTTTAACACTCTAGATGCTAAAGGAGCTATTTCTGTTTCAGAACGTAGCCATTATATCAAAAGAGTGCGTGATGTAAGCTCAAAGGTAGCTGAAAAATATATTGCAAAAAGAGAAGAGCAAGGATTTCCTCTTCTAAGAAAGGATAATGATGAGTAGATACTTATTAGAAATCGGTGTAGAAGAGATACCTTCAGATTATATAGAATCGACTAAAAAACAATTAAAAGAAAAGTTTCAAAAATTAATTGATGAAAATAAACTAACAGTAGATGAAATAAGAGTAGAATCAACACCTAGAAGATTTGTAGTATTTTTAGAAAATGTAAATGCTAGCCAGTCTGATTCGCTCATTTCTGTAAAAGGTCCAAGTGCTGCCATTGCCTATGATGAAGATGGCAATCCAAATAAGCCATTGTTAGGATTTTTAAGAGGTCAAGGGGCAGAATTATCTGATGTAGTTATCAAAGATTTTAATGGATCTGACTATGTTTTTGTAGAAAAAAAAGAAGAAAGCAAATCAGTTGCAGAAGTTTTAAAAGAAAATGTCTATGATTTAGTAAAATCAATCACCTTTAAAAGATCTATGCGTTGGGGTGGCAAGTCTATCCGTTGGGCAAGACCTATCAGATACTTTGTTTCTATCCTAGATGATGAAATTTTAGAGTTTGATGCAGAAGGCATTACAGTTTCAAATGTAACCCGTGGTCATAGAACCTTAGGGGAAGATAAAATAACAATTGAAAAAATTGATGATTACGAAAATTTACTAAAAGAAAATTATGTAATCTTACCTTACAAAGACCGTAGAGATATCATCATCCGTGGTCTAAATAAAATAAATATGGAAAAAGGTGGGGAATACATGCACGATGAAGATTTACTTGATGAAGTAATAAACATTGTAGAGTATCCTACAGTTCTTGCAGGAGATATAGATACCAAATACCTAGAACTTCCAAAAGAAGTTATCATCACACCTATGAAAGACCACCAAAGATATTTCCCAGTTCTAGATGAAAATGAAAACCTACTGCCATATTTCCTTTTAGTGCGTAATGGTGATAGTAACCATGGGGAAAATGTAGTTTTAGGTAACAAAAAAGTTTTAGTAGCAAGACTAGAAGATGCGAAATTTTTCTATGATATAGATACTGCCAAAGATTTAGAAGACTATGTAGAAGATTTAAAAACTTTAACCTTCTTTGAGGGTCTAGGATCCATGTACCAAAAAACTCAAAGACTAGTAGACTTAAGCGAAAGATACCAGCAAGAATTAAAACTTGGCGAAGATATCAAAGAAGATTTAACAAGAGCAGCTTATCTTTCAAAAGCAGACCTAGTTACAAAAATGGTAATTGAGTTTACAGAACTTCAAGGAACCATGGGTAAGATCTATGCCCTAAATTCTGGCGAAAATGAAAGAGTAGCAAATGCTATCGAAGAACAATACATGCCAACATCAGCTGGTGCATCACTTCCAAAAACCATTACAGGTATAGTCTTATCCATTGCTGATAAAATTGACTCCATAGTTGGTCTATATGCTATTGAGAAGTACGTAACAGGTAGCCAAGACCCATTTGGTTTACGTCGTCAAGCTCTAGGACTTATAAATATTATTTTAGAAAATAATATCGATGTGGATTTAAGAAATCTAATAAATGATTCATTAATAGTTTATACAGAAGAAAACGGCTTGCCATTTGACTATGACCAAACTATGGCAAAAACTATCGAGTTTATTAAAGATAGATTGAAAAATATGCTAATAGATGAAGGCTTTAGATATGATATTGTAAATTCTGTAATCAATAGTGATGATACCAATATCTTTAGAATCCACCAAAGGGTAGCAGCTGTTAGCGAATTTTTAGAAGAAAATGACGAAGCAATTAGCTATTTTAACAGAATTAATAACCTAGCTAAAGATGATACTCTAACCGGTGTGAATGATAGTTTATTTGAAAATGACCTAGAAAATAGTTTCTATCAACAAATAGCAAGTATAGAAGATAGGGCCTTCCAATCTAGCGAGGACTACAAAAATGAACTAAGAAATGTAGCAGCTACAGCAAGTGTGGGCAATGATTACCTAGATAACACTATGATAAATGTAGAAGATGAGACTGTAAAAAACAATAGACTTGCAATGCTAAATGCACTTGCTCAAAGAATTAAAAAAGTCTTTGATGTAAGCCAAATAGTAAAATAAGGTAGTAATTATGGATGAGCCATTAAATATTGTCATAATCAGTGATTCAACTGGCGAAACGGCCCAAACTTATTTAAAGTCAATTACAACCCAGTTTCCTGATTTAGCAACAAGGACAAAAAGAAGACCGGATGTAACAACAAAAAAAGAAATCGACGAGATTTTTGATGGTATTTCGGAATATTCTATAGTAGTTCCAACCATGGCTGACAAAGACCTAGCCGATTATGTTTGTAGTAAAGCAGAAGAAAAAAATATAGAAGTTCTACCAATATTAGAAAAGGGTATAGAAACTTTTGAAAAAGTAACTGGCCAAAAAGCAATTAGAGAAGTTGGCCTTACCCGTGCTCTATCCAAAGACTATTTTTCTATGATAGAGGCTATAGAATTTGCCATCCAATATGATGATGGCAAAGACCCTAGGGGATTTTTAAAATCAGATATAGTTTTGCTTGGAGTAAGTAGAACTAGTAAAACTCCAACAACCATGATTTTAGCTACCAAAAACTATAAGGTAAGCAATTTACCCCTAGTGCCTGAATCAAGATTACCCAAAGAAATTTTTGAAGTAGACTCTGATAGGCTTATAGGACTATTAATTGATCCAGAAAAATTAGTAAATATTAGGGAAGATCGTTCTAAGGAACTAGGACTTATAGGCGAATCTGTATATTCTAGAGAAAATCGCATACAAACAGAATTAGAATATGCCAAAGAAGTCTATAAAGACCTAGATTGCAAAGTCATAGATGTTACAAATAATACTATAGAACAAACAGCTACACAGATAGTAGAATACTACAAATCCAAATTTGGAGAGGAAAATTAAAGGGAGAGATGATGAGTTTAAACAAAATTATTGTACTAAATTTTGGCGGACAAACCGATCAACTTATCGTAAGACGTGTGCGTGAATTAGGAGTTTACGCAGAGCTACATCCATGCGATGTTGATATTGATAGCCTAGATTTAGAAGGACTAGCAGGAGTAATCCTAACAGGTGGACCTCAATCAGTAAATGATGAAAATTCTTTAAAAGCAGATAGCAAAATATTTGACCTAGGCGTACCAATTCTAGGAATTTGTTACGGCCTGCAATATATTAACAACTACTATGGAGGAGAGATTGAAACTCCAAAAAATGGAGAATACGGCAAAACTCCACTACTTGTAGATAATAAAAGCGAAATATTTAAAGATGTACCTCAAGAATCCACAATCTGGATGAACCATAGAGATAGAGTAAGCAAACTTGCGGAGGGATTTAAGAAAACTGCTTGGACATTAAACTGCCCAGTAGCAGGTATGGAAAATAAAGAAAAAAATATCTATGCAGTTCAATTTCACCCAGAAGTAGTTCATTCAGACTATGGTAAAGAAATGCTAGCAAGCTTCATCCTAGATATCTGCCATGCAGAAAAAACATGGAAAATGGATGATTTTGCAGAAAAAATCATAGCAGATATAAAAGAAAAATATGCTGGCGAAAAGATGATTTGTGGTCTATCAGGTGGAGTAGACAGCTCTGTAGCAGCAACCATAGTTTCAAAAGCAATAGGCGATGACCTTCAATGTATTTTTGTAGACCATGGACTTCTCCGTAAAAATGAAGCAGATGAAGTAATGCAAACCTACAAAAACCTAGGACTAAATGTCAAAAAAGTAGACGCAAGCGCTGAATTTTTAGAAAAATTAAAGGGTGTAGAAGATCCAGAAACAAAAAGAAAAATCATAGGTAATCATTTTGTAGAAGTATTTGAACGCGAAGCCAAACAATTTGGTGAGGCAAAATACCTAGTCCAAGGAACAATCTATCCAGACGTAATAGAATCAGGAAAAGATAAGTCAAGTGTAATAAAATCTCACCACAACGTAGGTGGCCTGCCAGAAGATATGCTATTTGAAGGTCTAGTAGAACCATTAAGAGATTTATTTAAAGATGAAGTAAGAGAATTAGGAGAAGCAATAGGCGTACCACACGATATGGTATGGCGCCAACCATTCCCAGGACCAGGACTAGCTATAAGAGTAATTGGAGAAATCACCGAAGAAAGACTAGAAGTAGTTAGAGAAACAGATGCAATCCTAAGAGAAGAAGTTAAAAACGCAGGCCTTGCCGAAGAAATCTGGCAATACTTCACAGTATGGACCCCAATCAAAACTGTAGGAGTAAAAGGAGATGCCAGAGTCTACGAAAACGTAATAGCAATCCGTGCAGTAGAATCCACAGACGCCATGACAGTAGAAGCAAGCAACCTACCATACGAACTCCTACAAACCCTATCAAGCAGAATGATAAACGAAGTCGCTGGAGTTGGTAGAGTAGTGTATGATATCACATCAAAACCACCTGGGACTATTGAATGGGAATAAAAGTATAATATGACTAGGTGGGGGAATGCCATTTTTCAACGGTTTAAACAAACATAAAACCACTTAAAACCATATAAATTTATCTTATTCCCTATCAAAATCCTATCAACATAGGAGGTTTAAGAATGGAATACATCACAGAATTTAATAGGTTAAAACATCACATTATAACTAACTACGGACAGCCTAATTGGCTACTACTTGTTAGAGGTACGGGTCTAACTTTACATGATCCAGAAGTACAACCGTTAAGAGATTTATGGTATGGCAGTGATGATAGTAGTAAACTATCATTAAAAGATTTAAATAACCTGCACCCACAAACAAAACTAGAGTATATCGAACTCAATAAAAAATTAGTTGAATTACTAAATGATTTTGAAAAAGAGTTTGAAGTTTATTATAACTATTTAGAAGAAAGAAATTAAAACGAAAAAATCGAAGATTTTAACAATGGCGCCTTTTGCTATTTTACAAATATGAGTATAATCAACCACTCATTTTGTCAAATAGCAAAGGGCGCCTTAACTTTATCCAAATGTTCTGTATATCATAGGCAAGTGTTAACCGAAAAAATACCCGTAATGAAGCGTAATGGAATAATAAATAGAGCGCGTTGTAGGTTATCTTATAGTGCTATATTTAGTATGTAATGGAGCGCAATGAAGGGTAGTTTTGAATTAACTCTTGCCGTAGGATGAGTGTAGGAGCTAAGAACCTAGATAGACCTCCCGGAATGGTTTTTAAATACTGCTATACAAAGTTGGATGCCTCAAATGCCAATGGATGATTTTGAAGCATCAGTTTTTCTTACAGTTACTATAATTAGCATTGCTTTAATAGTAATAGGTTTCTTGGGGTATAGTAGAAGGGATATGAATGAAGGAGCTTAAATTGATTGAATAGTAAATAGTGTAATCTAATGATTTAAATTCTTGTGTTGTAGGTTTTAACATTAGTCGATGAAAGCAATTAAATTTTATTATTACAGTTTCATATATTTGATAAGGATAGAAGTATTCTAAACTAGAATTATATTTCGATTCTTTTGGCGACCATTAGAAAGCTAGTCGTTATGTTCCCACGAACGTACAAATTAGTCGATATGTTCCCATATACAACAGTTTCGCTAAAAATCATAAATACATCAATGCTATCAACTCGTCCCACGTTGAAGCAGCAATTCTGATGACGTATTGTGGTTTGGACAAGGAATAATAGGAGTCAACCACAACATGTAGTGGTTTGAGTACGAAAATTGGGTCAAAAACAGGCTAAAAAATACCGTTTTTTGACCCTTTTAAATAGCGCATTTGACAGATGACATTTGATGTTTCGGGATTAAAAATCCATAGGGTGAGGTAGATTAGCACAGAACTTTATTGAATAGAGAAATTAAAAGTGATATAATCAGTTGCATAAGGAGGAGTTAAATATGTGTACATGTATTGCAGTAGTAGATATTACTTTATCTCATTTATAATGAAAAAAATTAAAGGAGGTAAAGTTATGGGTATGTTTTCTATATTTGTTATTGAGAGATTTCATTATCAACCAAACCAAAAATAATTGGTTATAATGAGCTCTTAAGATTAGTTCATTATAACCGGCAAGGAGAAGATTATAATGAAACAGAAAAACCCGAAAAATACGCAAAATTTCATTACATCTAAAAAGCATGTAAAGGAAATATTAAAATATACGAATATCAATAAACAAGATAAAATAATAGAAATTGGGTCAGGAAAAGGACATTTTACCAAGGAACTTGTGGAAATGAGTCAACGGGTGAATGCTATAGAGATTGATGAAGGTTTATGTCATGCCACGAAAAAAGCAGTTGAACCTTTTCAGAATATAAAAGTTATTCATGAGGATATTTTGAAGTTTAGCTTTCCTAAAAATACAGACTATAAAATATTTGGTAATATTCCCTACAATATTAGTACTGATATTGTAAAAAAGATTAATTTTGATAGTCAAGCGAAATATAGCTACCTTATTGTAGAGAGGGGATTTGCTAAAAGGTTGCAAAATACCCAACGAGCTTTAGGTTTGCTGTTAATGGTGGAAATGGATATAAAAATTCTTAAAAAAGTGCCACGAGCATATTTTCACCCTAAGCCTAATGTAGATTCTGTATTGATTGTACTTGAAAGGCATAAACCATTTATTTTAAAGAAGGACTACAAAAAGTATAGATTTTTCGTTTATAAATGGGTAAACAGGGAATATCATGTTCTTTTTACTAAAAATCAATTAAGACAGGTGCTGAAGCATGCGAATGTTACTGATCTTGATAAATTATCCAATGAACAATTTTTGTCTGTTTTCAATAGTTACAAATTATTTCAATAAATTAAAAATAATTAAGCGTTCTCTAACTTTAAGAGAACGCTTAATCTTATTACATTGAAAAATGCATTCTATTATTTTCAATTATTATGATATAACATAACTATCATTTTACTTATTTGCATATTTGCACGAAAATATAGTTATCGACGACTATTCTGATAATAGCAACTAATATAGTCAATGATAACTCAAAATTTATTGATATAGTAGGTATATGTGCAACTAATTAGGGAAGATTTTAGCTTGCTATTTCTGAAACAGCTAAAACAAGTATTGCGTAAAGAATGCGCCAGTCTTCCCATGGACTTAAAATGCTTGCTTGGGGCACACATAAAACCCCTTGAACAATCTATTGACAGAGTTGAAGGACTGTCGGAGATTCTAAGACGAAGTAATCCTAAAATGGCCCTATGCCATACAGATATTCATAATTGGAACTTGATGCAACGGGATGAGCAGTTAGTTCTAATTGACTGGGAAGGCTTGAAATTGGCTCCAGTAAAAGCTGATCTCATGTTTTTGTTGATAAGCCATATTATGATGTATTTATGAACATATACCTGAAATTACACAAAGATTTTTTAATCAATAAGGATGCTTTGTTATTCTATCATATTAGACGTAAACTAGAATATATATGGGAGTTTATTGAACAACTTTTATATGACAATCAAGAGGATAAGGAAAGAAATGAAACTATAAAAGTTCTTGATGGTGAACTGAATAACTTAGTGTTTTGAAAAAAGAATAACGTATTATTAAGCTAAATAATATTGGAGAAGAAAATGAATAAACAAGAATTATATCAAATTGCTTTCAGTATAATTAATCATAAAAAGTTACGGAACTTTGGAACTTCAGGGCATGTTGCGTGCGCGTTGGAGACAAATAGCGGTAACATCTTTACAGGAATATGCATTGACTTGCCCTGTTCTATTGGCTTATGCGCTGAACAGTCAGCTATTGCTGAAATGGTAAAGAACAATGAAACTGCAATCAAAAGGATTATCGCTGTATTTGAAGATGGGAGTATACTTCCACCATGTGGAAGGTGCAGAGAGTTTATTGCACAGATAGATAATCAAAATATAGAGACCCAAATTGTATTACCTGAAATGGAAGAAGTGTTGCTGAAAGATTTATTACCAGAAAGGTGGGATGGCAAATGGAACTGAAAAAGATAACTAGCAGGGTCTTTTATTATCCACATCAACCAGAAACTGATAGGCCTATGTTGGCATACTTAAATGGAGATAAAATTGCACTTGCCATTGATGCAGGAAATTCAGCAGACCATGTTGATGAATTTTATAAATCCCTAGAAATCGAGGACCTAAAGAAGCCAGATTTTACTGTCATCACTCATTGGCACTGGGACCATACCTTTGGAATGCATAAAATTCACGGATTGTCCATTGCACACCATAAAACCAACGAGTTTTTGAAACAGGAAAGAGCCAAACTATCTGACAGTGCATATATAAAATTTTTGATAAATGATGATGAGTTCCTAGCTAGAGAATATGTAGATAATAAAAGAATTATTGCCGTTCTATCGGATATCCAATTTGAAAAAGAGCTTACCCTTAATCTCGGTGGAATAACCGCAATGATTTTTCATACGGTTTCACCCCATTCGGAAGATACGGTGCTTATCTATATTCCTGAGGAAAAAATATTGTTCTTGGGAGATTCAACAAGCGAGGATTTCTACAATGATGGGTATATGGATAAAGAAAAATTAATGTCATTAACAAATTTGATAGAAAGTTTCGACTGTAAGTATTGTATTTTAAGTCATGCAGAGCCTCTAACTAAATCAGATTTATTAGATTACTTAAAATCCATTCTAAAATAATAATCCATGAGGTGTATTGATATGTTCCCGTCTACCGATAGCCCCAAAAACGCAGTGGATATGTTCCCGAGAACGGACACACTCAAATGACATTCATTCTATCCTCTCAAGCCATGTTGAGAGCGTGGTATTGATGTCAAAAATAAGATTATAGGTTATAATATTGTTGAAAGTAGTAGCTTTTAGGATTTTTAGAGGGTTTTGTATGAATTTTGAAAAAATTGTAATTAGTTTATTACCTATAGCAGGATGGCTTTTGTCTTTCTTTTATAAGTATAAAGCAAATGGAAATATAAGTAAGTATAGTGGATTTAGAACAGCATTAAGTATGAAATCAAAAGAAAATTTCTTCAAAGATACCTAGATTTGTTAGGGCCAAGTCTTCTGTTGGTGCTTTGTATATTGCTTTTAAGTCTTTCATTAATTCTTTTATGTCTTTGTATGATACATATTTTGTTGAGTTTCTTAATTGATGGATTATGCACTTTTGTATTTCTGCTTTTGGATATACTGCTTCTATAGCTTGTGTGAATCCAGGTAGGTTATCTGTTGATATTATTAGTATATCATCAAGGCCTCTTTCTTTTAGCTGGTTTAATACTAGGAGCCAATATTTGCTTGATTCATTCTCTCCTACCCACATTCCTAGAATTTCTTTAAAACCTTCAAGATTGTACCCTAATGCAATGTATACTGCTTTTTTGACTATTATGTTGTTTTCTCTTACATGGTAATCTATAGCGTCTAAAAATACCATAGGATAGACTTTTTCTAAGGGTCTATTTTGTCATTCTTCTATGGTTGGTAGTATTTTATTAGTTATTTTGCTTACCATTGTTTCAGATATTCCAAATCCATAAATATCTTTGATGTGACTTGATATATCTCTTGTGGTCATGCCTTTTGCGTACATTGATATTATCTGATTTTCTATGTTAGATATGTCTTTTTCGTACTTTTTTAATGCTTGTGGTTCAAAGGATCCTTCTCTATCTCTCGGAATATTTAAATCTATATTTCCATAGGATGATTTTACAGTTTTTTTACTTGAGCCGTTTCTTGTATTAAGTGATAATGGCTTTTCACCATATTCATAGTCTAAATGCTCATCTAATTCTGCTTTAAAAGTTCTTCCATTGTATCGCCTAGAAGTTCTTTTAATACTTCTTGAATGTCTCGTGCATTTTGAGGATTATATTCTTCGATTAACATTTTAGCTATTTTGCTTCCTCTTGATTCGGGTCTTTTTCTTGGCATAAAAATTCCTCCTGATTAGTTTTTTCTTTACCCTAATCAGGAGGTTCTATACACAAAATTTTACACATTCTCGGGCCTACTCCTTTCTATTTATATTTTAATTGATTACATGCCAAAGTTTACATTACTAATTAATTTTGCTATTGACCACTATAATCAATTATAAAAGCTTTTCTAGATATTAGCATATTTTTATATTTGAGATATTTTAAAGTATCGTTGTAAAACTCTAATTTCTCGTTATAATCATTTTCGTTATCAAAATCTTCTTTTTTCGGCTCGGTTGGATAAGAGTCTACAAAATCTTCATCTACATCGTAGTAATTACGATATCCTTCTGTGAACGCCAGTGCTTCAGCTAATAACTTATAATTTATTTTAATCTTAAATTTATCCTCTAATATATATTCAAATATTAATCTGGCATTAAAGTCCAAGTCTGAATAGTATTTTTTGACCCCAAATTTTTCATTATATGCTAATGGCTTATACGACTCTTCTCTTGCCGTTTGTATATAATCATATACTATATCATTATTGTTTTTGAAATGTTTTTTGCTAGGTGGGGTGTCGTATGGTAAGAAATAATTAAACACTTCGACAAACTCATCATAATATTTGTCAACTTGTCTTTGACTAGCCTTACTTATCAGATCCGCATAGCTCTTAAATTTTAAATCTTCCATCTGGTTAGGTTTATCTAAATCTTCTAACTGATAGAATTTATCTTCAATTTTAGGCTTGATTCTGTTTTTTATATCTTTTTTTTCGCTTTCAGTAAAGTAATCGCAATCTGAGTCCAAGTACTTATCAGCTAAATCTACATAAATAAATTTATCTTTCTTATGTTGATGTAGCGTATCCCATTCATCTGGCCCTATATTATAAACTCTCTTTAACATGTCTTTTGTATTCTTTACTATATTATTATGTTCCTTACCATATTTACTATAATGGTTGAATACTTTATCAATATCTTTATTAAATTGATTATTAGGTGTATGTCTTGTCATATTATTATCTCCTTTTAATTAAAAGTTTTTATATATTTATTTATAATATACTATGTTTGTCGATAAAATCACTAATATGTCGATAATAAATAGCTAATTTATAAGGTTTGAAATAAAATCCTGTACTTTCTATGTCGATAATATCATGGTATTATATTGGTGAGTACAAGATAGCTATCAATAAGTATTCGAATAGCCAAGATTAAATGGCTAGAAAATTATGACAGACGCTTCTAATTAATTAATAGTTAATGCTATTAGTTGTGAAAGAAAGGAATTCTATATGAAGAATTTGAACAAGTTGATGAGATTTGACTCCCAGACTTTTTTTAGCAATAAAGATATAAGAGTTGTTGGTGATGAGCCATGGATTGAATATGGTGCTGATGGAAGTACCAAGGCAGAAAAAGGCACAAAATACAAGTGCATAATTGCTAATGATATGACTAGATACTCTGATGATACTGTTGGTGGAAACGATGGAGAAGCTTTAGTAATTAAAGTAGAAGGTCGCGCTAAACAATATAGTAAGTTTGCTGCCATCAAAGTAATTGAGCCAGAGTGCAAAGTTTATGGCGACTATAGAAATCAACTTTCAGTAGTAGCTAAAGACATTGCTGTGGAGGCCAGAAATGAAAACAAAAAGATATAAAAGGGGTGCTGTTGCACTCTTTTTAATTATCATTAATTTTATACTGATGATATTTTTCTCAGTGGTGTATCCAAAGATAACCGTAGAATTAATGAAAATTGGATTTAAGTTACCGTATATAAATTTTCATATTTTTTTGTTAGTAATTGTATTAATTTTTGGTGCACTATTTGTATCCTGGTCAATTCGAAATTATTTGAGTAAAGGTTATAAATATGCATTTAACCATTATAGGTTAGATAAAAACGTAAGAAAGCAATTGATAGATAGTGGATATTACATTGAAAACAAAAATTTCAGCTACTTAGCTATTCCTAATGTAGTTATAGAAATAGATGATGATATGGTTAAAGGTCAAATAATGATTGAAAATTCAATTAAATTTGATAAAAAATTAGAAGATTTAAGGCTTAATGCTTCAATACCTAATTATATCGTGACGCAACAATACCTAGATAAGAATGGTAAATATTATATTTACTCAATCGTATCAAATGAAATTTTTAATCAAAGGCTATTTGATAAAGAATATGAATATATTTCATGGGCTAACAGTATAAATGATGATTATTCATTAAAATTAACTGACTATGAGACAATACCGATTCATCATATGGGTATAGCTGCGCAGACAGGTGGAGGAAAGAGTTTTTTACTCCAAACCTTAATTATACAACTAGTAAATAAGAATGTGAAACATGAGCTATATATTATAGACCCTAAACGAGCTGACTTATTTAATTTCTCAAAAGATGGTGTAAATGCAGATAATGTGGCAGATAAAGAAACTTCTATCGAGTTATTAGAAAATTTCTATAATAATATGAAAATAAGGCAAGATGAAATGCAACAAAGTTTTAAACTCCACAGGAATATAGATTATACAGATTTAAATTTACCAGCTAATATATTGATAATTGATGAATTTGCTGCATTGAAAGCATCGTGGAACACTCTAGATAAAAAATCAAGAGACCATATAAATGAAATGCTCGAAAACGTAGTATTTATGGGTAGACAATTAGGTTTTTTTATGTTTGTGGTAATGCAAAGATTTTCAGCTGATAGCTTGCCCAAAAGTATAACTGAACAATTAGTAGTAAGAATAGTGTTAGGCGATTCAGATGACCTTACTTATCGAACATTGTTTAGCCAGTCGGTGAATATAGGAAAAATAAATCTAAAACCAGGTATGGGCTACTTATCTTGTCCAGGTGTGGCTAGTATTGATAACCCTGCTTTAATGGTGCTACCGTTTTGTGGGTTTTTAAAGACAGGGCCCCCTCAGGGCGAAGCCACTGAGGGGGCATGATATGGGGTTAGGTAATAACCCCATATCCACCCGTTGGATAATAGTCAACAAATGCGCATTTAGTCAAGAAGGGAGCATAAATTATGCTATTAGTAGATGTAGATCAATTCACAATGGTTTTAAAACCATCTTACCCATTTGAATATGATGATTGGAGATATGGCGTGGCCATTGATTTGATAGATGAATTCATAGAGAAGTCAAAAATATGCTATGTGTTAGGAAATATAGTTGAAGCCGACAAGAACTTACCAGCAGGCTACACTGAAGGTTACATGATTGAAGATTCATTATATTACTTCTCAATAGCCTTTAACGAAGCTATGCCTAATATAGGTGTGATAGTAAAATTTAGTGGTCACGCTTGGTCTGTATATATGGAAAAGTACGAAAATATATATGGCGAGAGAATGAACTTGTGGAGGTTCTTCTCGTTAATTAATTCAGACCTATATGAGTACAGGTTAAGCAGAATAGATCCGTTTGTGGATTTCATTAATGAAGGAATTGATGTGGCTAAGATAAAGAAATCAATTGAGGCTGGAAGGAGTGAAATAAGGTATGGGAAATCAAGACAAAAGTTTATACAAGAAGATTGTTAAAGATAATTGGCACAAGACATATAGGAAGAACACTTCAGCTATAAGAGACGTATCAAAAAATTTTAACTGCGAAACTCTGTATGTGGGTTCAAAAAAGAAAAATGCTAATGCATTACTACGAATATATGACAAGAAGAAAGAACAGCTATCATGAAATATTTAAGACATGTAGCTGAGGAAGTAGATGATTGGGTTAGATTGGAAGCTCAGTATTCAAATAAATATGCCCATCAATTAACAGAAATGCTAAAAGTATGTGAGTCAGATCAAGAGTTTAAAGAAATTATATTGTGTTCAATATTAGACAGATATATGTTTTTTTATACAAAGAGCAATAAACCTACCGAGATGACTAAACTCATGCTAGACGAGTTAGATGAATTAAACTTCACCATGTACTTACCTTCACCTAGAGATAACGAACTTGAAAGGTCTATTAAGTACCTAACAACTAATAGTGGTCTATTCTCGGTGTTTTATAAAATTAAGTTTATATATGGTGAGGAAGGTCTAGAGGACTTTATTATGTATTTATACGAAGAATTTAAGAATAACTATATACCAAATGATGATGTAACAAATTGGCTTATAAAACACAAACTAAATTATATAAATCAAAGTAAGCCATGGAAACGAAAGGAAAATACAGATGACAGTAATGATTGATAAAGATAAATTAATGGATTTAGGGTTCAAAGAAAACCAAGCAAGAACTATTATAAGACAAGCAAAGACTTATCTTGTAAATAAGGGATACGAGTTATATAGTAATAAAAGACTAGGATGCGTTCCTAGCTATGCCGTTGAAGAAATAACTGGTGTTCCTATAAGCGATGATATTAAAGGAGCACAAAATGAGTAAAAGTAAATATCCATGTGTATATAAAGATGGGCCTAATAAATTCTATTATCATGTAGATTTAGGTACGGACCCTTTTACAGGTAAGAGAATACAAAAAATGGGTAGAAGAGACGATAAAAAAAGACCGTTTACTAGAGCTAAGGATTGTTATAACTATGTACTGAAATTAAAAAAACAATATTTAGAATCTCAAGGGATATTTTCTGATGATATACGTTTGAATGAATTTATAGACAGAAAACATCTGCCTAATTATAAAAATAAAGTTCAGAAATCAACTTATAATAACAGACTAAATCATATAAAAATTATTAAAGAATTTTTTAATAATAAAAAACTAAAAGAAATAACCAAAACTGATTGTAGTATGTTTATAGATCATTTATTACATGAAAAAAACTATAAGCCTTCATATGCTGCAATGGTATATGATACTTTCAAAAGGATAATAAAATATGCAATAAAGGAAGATGTTCTGTATAAAGATGTAACAGATAACGATGATAAAAAAATACAAGTGACCAGAAGTAAAGTTGCATTTTGGACCAAAGATGAATTTGAAAAAGTTTTAAAGACCTTCTACCTAGGCAATACTTACCAGCATATGGGCTTTATTATAGTTTGGCTCTATTTTAATACAGGTATTCGAGTAGGAGAAGGTCAGGCTTTAACATGGGATAAGGTTGATTTTAAAGCTAAAACTTTAACCATAGACTCTAATATGGTTATGAAAAGTACCAAAGAGTACTATATCAAGGAAACCAAAACAGAATCAAGTATGAGGATTATATCATTAGATGATAAAACAATCAACTACCTAACTGAATGGAAAAAAGTACAAGAAAAGAATGGTATAGATAAATTTATAATTAGCCATAATGGAAACCCTGTATCTAGGGGCAATATAGGCAGAATATTAAAAAGACATGCTAAATTATCGGGAGTACATCCAATTCAGCCTAAAGGTTTGAGACACTCTCACGCGAGTTACCTAATAAATTATTTAAATGCAGATTTATTAGTCGTATCACATAGACTTGGACATTCAGGTCCTGAAATAACGTTAAGGTATTATAGTCATATGTGGCCGGGAAATGACGCTTTATTAGCCAAAAAACTTACAAGAGATATTAATGTAAGTACGACTAAAGAATCATTATATAAATTTAATGGAAATCAATCGGTAAAAAATTAATTGGGTAAATCCCTATCAAAATCCTATCAAAACAATACATAGGGTTTTGAAATGGCTAAATTTCAATGATAGAAGTTGGTTGGGACAATTGAATGGGAGTAAATAAATCGAGTTAAACTCGATTTATTTTTTTGTCTAGTTATATGTCATGTTCTAATACAATTAAATATTTAATTAATAAATTAATATTTTTTGATATAATATAATCAGATTATAATTTTAAACCAGACTATAGCGTATTTAAAAGACTATTCTTAAGTTGGAAATTACTTAAATTAAATTGGTAATTTTAAATATAAAATATGATAGCATGACTATATATCTAAATGAAAAGAAAGGTAAATATATGAAATTAAAAAAACTAACTTTAAAAAATTTTCGTGCTTTTAAAGAGGAAGAATTTTTATTTGAAGATTTGAGTGCTATAATTGGAAAAAATGATACAGGGAAATCTTCTATATTAGAGGCGTTAGATATATTTTTTAATTTTGAAAATACAGCAAGACAAGTTGTTAAATTAGACGTTGATGATTTAAATATACATTGCGCACCGGAGGATTGTATAGAAATATCTTGTGTTTTTGAACTTGAAAACGATGATGATAATTACATTATTATTGATTCAACAAATCGAACAACATTAAAAAATGAATATATGTTAAACAAAGATGGGGATCTTGAAATTATATCTAAATGGAAATGCAGTGGTAAATCTATAACAAAAAAAAGTAGAACAAATTTTATAGTGGCCGAGATTCCTTATATAAATAATAACAACTTCTTAACAATGAAGATTGATGCTTTAAGAAGAGAATTAGAAAAAATAAAAGATTCTATACCAGATTCTTATAATGATATTAACAAATCGATTAAAGCAGACATACGCAGTAGTTTATATAATTTCTATTCAAGAGATGCAGTTATTAAAGAAGTAGAAATAAATATATCTGATATTGAAAGTGATATGAAAGATTTATGGGTAGTATTATTAGATAAAATTCCTGCGTATTTTTTATTTCAAGCAGATAGATCTAATACATCTAAAGATGATGAAGTACAAAGTCCATTAAAAGCTGCTTTGTCAAAGTCGATTGATAACTACAAATATGAATTTGATGATATAATTTATAAAATAGTCCAAGAAGTTTCTGAAACAGGAATTCAAACCATTGAGAAATTAAAAGAATTTGATTCTGACATTGCAAGTGATTTAGTTACAGATCCAGTTGTAAAAAATTATGACACCCTCTTTAATTTTACTATAAATGATGATAGAGGAATACCATTAGAAAAAAGAGGATCGGGTATTAGAAGACTTATTTTATTAAGCTACTTTAGAGTTGAGGCGGAGAAAGATGAGCGTGAAAATAAAAAAATCATATATGCGATTGAAGAGCCAGAAACCGCACAACATCCTAATTATCAGTACAAAATTTACGAATCATTTAGAGAAATGTCGAATAATAAAAATAATCAAATTTTAATAACTACACATCGACCGGAAATAGCAAGCTTTTTGAGAAGTGAGGAACTCATTTTAATTGAAAAAAACAATCAAGGCTATACCTATAACTACAATGAAAAAAATAAAAACAAAAAAATTACAGAAACATTAGGAATATCACCAAACCTAAGGGGAAGCTTTGTTATATGCGTTGAAGGTCCCAATGATGTTAACTTTTTATTTAATTTAAATAATCAGATACCTGATTTTAATCAAATTATTGATTTAAAGGAAAATAAACTTTTACCTATGCATGGTGGAAACTTAAAAGATTGGGTTAATAAAAATTACCTTGAGGACTCTAATGTCAAAGAATTTCATTTATACGATAGTGATGTAGAATCATATATTACGTATATAGAAGAAATGAACCAAAAAGATGATGGAAGACGAAGAGGTATTAATACAAAATTACCTGAGATGGAAAATTATGTTCCAGTACAGCTTTTATCAGAAAAATTTAGTATTGAATTTAGTGAAGATATAGATTGGAAAAAAGCGGATATTCCTAAATATATAAATAATAAACTTTATGACAAAAACAAACTTTTAGGTAAAAATTTTAATGATTCGGAAAAAATAGTTAAAAAGATTATTAATGGTAGTATTGTGAAGAAACTTACAAAAGAAAATTTAATAGAATATGGAGTTTATGAAGAAATAGAAAATTGGTTTATAGAGATTGCTAATTGGATAAAAAATTAATCTTAAATATCTCTAATATCTTAAATATGGAAAATTTATATAAATTTTAAAATACTAATTCAAATTATATTAAATTCCTGCTTTTATATAAAA